>Ga0207047_1222_pt1 | contig 12977 bp, 12 predicted proteins | sample Alteio_BWMinCont_67_FD_153302 | JGI IMG/M metagenome (GOLD analysis project Ga0207047, IMG submission 153302) | Enriched cells from forest soil in Barre Woods Harvard Forest LTER site, Petersham, Massachusetts, United States -... | ecosystem: Environmental > Terrestrial > Soil > Temperate forest >...
CGAGTTTCGCAGAATTACAGCATTACTATGAAGACGGCTCCCCACTGATGAAAGAGCTATTCCAAAAATTCCTTCGCGATAACCCAAAGCTAATTACAGATGCTCGCGCCCGCCCTCCTATGAAGATGCACGATTAACCTCACAATAAAACCCTCCATAAAAAATTGAATATTCTAATTCATTGAAATATCCTTCGATTTGAATCCTAGATTAGATCAGATTCCATTGCCTCGATGGAAAAAGCGAATTTTGCGGGCTTTTATTGCGTGAATTGTCGTGAATACCGTCCGATCGAACGACGTCCAGATTTACGTTGTTCGATTGATGTCGGCAACGGTTACTACTGCAGTGCTCCCTGCCGTCATGCAAAGGAACGGTTGTGCACTAGTTGCGGTGATGAACCTGTGGCTATTGATCCAATCACGCGTTTTGCATCGAAATACTGTTCAAGCAGGTGCCTCGCCGTGGCTAATGCATCTCTCCCGGTTTCAGAACAGGAAGCAGCTGAGAAATCTGAACATCGAGCAGCGGAAGCATGTGAAGAAAAAATCGCAACAATAGCTGAGGCAAAGGCCAATCGCCATTGCTGTGAATTTGGACAAGCATGTCGTAATTGTCAGCTGGTGTACAAGTTTGAAGAAATGAGAAAGATCTATTTCGGCATAGATTTCAAGTTCTATTGTAGCGTTCGTTGCCGCGACGCAAAGGAGAAATTGTGTGTTTCCTGCTGCCGCACAGCTGTGTGGATCGATCCTAAAACACAACATGTGTCTTCTTATTGTTCGCAGGAGTGTTGTTATAAGCATAATTCCATGCTACCACGAGCAGCACCAGCAGCAGCAGCAGCAGCACCAGTCGAATAGCTAGGTTACGGTGCGAGAAACCATATTGTTCAACCTGCATTTTCTTTTATTTCAATCATGGAGTGATAAAAAATTGAAAACTTATATATCAGAACCACCATTAACCAATAATAAAGTAAATATGGACTTGATCTCATTAATTGTAAATCTTCCAACTGATTTACAATACCTCCTAACAAATTATGATCCAACAATATTATTCATTTTGCCCGTAGATTTGTTAAAAAAATATGATTGGTTCAAATTGATCAAATTAAATTTTTCCCTTCTCTACGATAAGCGAACATCTACAAATGAAGAAATCATGCATACATATGCTCATAACTGTACCTATGAAAGACCAAAAATTATCTGTGGTTACCGCCATACTTTTATTATTTTAACAGATGGGACATTAATGAGTTACGGACATAATTGCTACGGACAGTTAGGTATTGGAAATGTCCCAGATCAAAATATATTCACCGAAATAAAAGATATAAATAAAAACATCGCGGAAGTAGTATGTGGCTATAGTCATACAATTATTAGATTTACAGATGGGACATTAATGGGTTGCGGGGACAATACATATGGACAATTAGGACTTACCGATGGAGTAAATCCCACAGTACCACTTCTTACAGAAATTAAAAATATTCCCAAAAATATAGTGAAAGTGACATGCGGTTACTACTCAACTTTTATCAGATTAACGGATGGAACATTAATGTCTTGCGGATATAATACATGTGGTCATTTAGGCCTCGGAAATAGCAAAATACGTAATCCATACTTCAAAGTGGTACCAGGGATCCCCAAAAATATCATAGAGGTCAGTACCGGTCATGATCATACTATCATCAGATTAACTAACGGGAAATTAATGGGTTGCGGTCGGAATACAGATGGAAGGTTAGGTATTAAAAATAAAAAGATTTTCGAAATATTCACAGAAATAGATAATCTGCCAAGAAATATTGCGGAAGCTGTATGCGGTCTCTTTGAGACAGTCATTAGATTAACAGATGGAACATTAATGTGTTCCAGCGCTTTTTGCAACTCGGATACACGATTCCTCGAAATGGATATATCTCCACTATCAAAACCTGTAGCTAAAGTGCTTTGTTATGGGTACCCAATTATAACATTGACGGATGATAGAGTATTCCATTACAAGTTTCCAACTTTTACAGAAATAAGTGGAATACCAATAAATATTGCCGAAGTGATATCTGCATCAACTCATATAACAATTAGGTTAACCGATGGAACATTGATGAAAGCGAAATCAACAGTCTTTGATGGAGAATACGGTTTCACCGGATTAACTTCAGACTCTTTCACAAAAATTAACTAACCCTACTAATAAAAATTGAAAACATAAATATCAGCAATGCTATCAATTAAAAATAATAAAATGAATATGGACTTGATCTCATTAATTGTAAATCTTCCGATTGATGTACGAAATGTGATAATAGGTTATAGGCCTCAGATAATATTCAACTTAGGAAAATCAGAATTAGACAAATATGATTGGTTCAAATTAGTTAAGATAATTTTTTCTCTAAAGTATGAAAAAGCTCTCTGTACAAATGATGACCTAAGAAAGGTCTATTTACATAATTGTGAGAAAAAATCCAAAATTATATGTGGTTTCCCTTTCACGATTGTCAGATCAGTTAGTGGTAGATTGATGTTCTGTGGAAACGGTGTGTATGATTGGATTGACTTAAAATTACTTGGGGTAAGAGAAATAGTGTCATCTATTGGCCATACTATGATCAAATTGAAAGATGGTACTTTGCTGAGCTGGTTATATTTTGGTGGTTATCGAGTAGTTGATAATAGCTATAAGTTTGGAGAATTCTACCACCCTCTAAGAGATACACCCGGTGATATTGCACAAATAGTTAATGGTTTTTATCACACAATCATCAGATTGAAGGACGGAACGTTGATGGGTTACGGATTAAATACTTCAGGAGAATTAGGGATGGGTGACACCAGGAATAGAACTGTTTTTGAAATAATTAAGGGTCTGCCAAAAAATATAATTGATATAAGTTGTGGGAACGGGTTTAGTTTCATAATGTTAGATGATGGTACGACGATGAGTTCAGGGAATAATTATGTGGGACAACTAGGCCTCGGTGATAATTTGGGTAGAACAACATTTTGTGTAGTGAAGAGTGTGCCGAAAAGAATTATTAAAGTTATATGCGCTATGTATCATACTATCATAAGATTGACAGATGGAACATTAATGAGTTCCGGCGCTAATTCTATTGGGCAATTAGGACTAGGCGATTTGAAAAATAGAGCTGTTTTTGAAAAGATAAAATTAATAAAAAAAAATATCGTCGATATAATATCTTATCATGAGTCTACAATTATTCGATTGACCGATGGAACACTAATGGGTTGTGGAAATAATAGCAGGGGCCAATTGGGAGTCGGAAATAATCCATTTTATAATTCGTTTTGTGAGATTAAGGGCGTTCCTAAGAATATCGCTGAGGTGGTAAGCGGTTACTATCATACTATCGTTAGATTAACAGATGGCACATTAATGAGTTGTGGGACTAATCTCCATGGAGAATTGGGCTTGGGAGATAATACATGTAGAAATTTTTTTGAAGAAATTAAGGGTGTTCCTAAAAATGTTGTAAAAGTGACATGTGGGTCGTCTCATACAGTTATTTTGCTGAGTGATGGTACATTAATGGCCAGCGGATATAATGATTATGGACAATTAGGAGTTGGAGATCATTCTTCTCGTAATATTTTTTCTGTCATGAAAATTACAGCAAATATCGAATAATTTTTTATCGTTATTTGCTATAATCAGCCCAGTACTACTAATTATCGTGTCATACGTAACTATGTATTCATGCAGCTTCCTATTTAATCTTAATGGCTACTATAAATACTTTCCGATGCTAACAATGCACGAATTCATATCTCACATAGCAGAATTTCATGGTTGGTGGAGATATTCATACGGTTATAACTATAGCGGAAGTTTTTGGATTTATTGGGGTTATGTTACTTTTTATTGGTACTATACTTATAGTAATATATGGACAGAAAACTGAAGCAGAGCGTGCGGAAAGTTCTATGGGAAACACGGGCATTACTATGGTGTGGATTGGTGGTCTTACTGCTGCTATTTCTGGACTGGGTTGGTTGGTAACAGCTCTTTTAGGGTCTTTTTTCGATTAATAAATATTAAAATCACATCCACAATATGGAGCAGCGCGATAAAATTGAAAAGTTGAGTTTATAACAGGCTCATTATAGTTTTTATCTATCACTGCCCCAAGTGAAAATGCCGCATCGTCGGCGTCTGCCACAACGCATCACTAAAAAAGTAAAAAAATATAAATTAATAAAGATTTTCGATATCTCAGTTATCTTTGATAACGTTTTAGACTTTCTTCATGAAGAGTCGAAACTCGCTATTTACAATGTACATAAAAAAATGAGGGCATTCGTTCAGAGATCTCGATATGGCCCGATATATTTTAAATTAACTCCAGAATTTTTTTTCAATAACATACAAAATCAAAGAATATTGGACACATATAAAGCGTTATGGTTTATTTTCTCTAATAAATTAACACAAAATTTTTTAAAATGTTATTGTACATGTGAGAAAAAAGACGATTGCAAAAATTGCCATGTTTGTAAAATTGTACCCGCTGATTTAAGATGTGTACGTTTGTATAGAAAACCTCAACCTATTTCCGAGAGAGACCTGATGGATCTATCTTTCCGGCCCTGCTATTCTTTCGAAATAGGTTCGGATAAAGTGTGGAGGATAGATATACGTCTGCGATCTTTGGATAATTATATGATGACTCTTGAAGATTATGAATTTAAAGAGGAGGTTAAATCGGCAAGACATAGGCAAATGACGATGATTAGTGATGATGTTGATCCTCAAATTGAAAGATTGTTTGAAAGATTGTTAACAATTATAGATGAAAGGTTCTTGAAGTTAGAGATAGAGAATGAGAAATTAAAGATCAACAAAAAGAACGAGAAAAAAAAGAAATATCCTAAATTTAGAGTAAAGGAACGGATACCGAAGATCATGAAGGGTGGTAATATATCGAGGATGTGTCGAGGAATAAAGCAACCAAAAAGATAAGTTTCATTTATTCAATATTTGACTCACTTTTTTATTGTCGCACCATTTAACTAGCGGATGACTTAAGTTGCCGCTAATAAAGGTTTATTTTCTTCCGGAAAAGAATGCAAATTTAAACAAGAATATTTAAAAAAGTATGAAAGGGAAATTGGTATCACCGCGATCCATGCCGCGATTGAAATCATCGCAGAGGAAACGCCAAAACAGATTCCGTAAAAACAAATGGTTGAAGCCGCAATATCAAATAATGGTCCGATCATCATATATATTGGAAAGAGAATAAAACTAGCAAAAGATAGCAGTGATATCCAAAATGCACATCCAAACCAAAAAGACCATAATTCAAATGCTTTAGACACATTACGTGGATTCAGATCACATATTGACGGCATAATAACTAATATCGGAGCAACACATAATCCTAAAAAAGTAGACCAATAGAAAGCAAACAGCCACCATTTTTCGAATGAATCAGTTCCCAGTGGTACAGAATATCGCAGCATAACTTTTACATAATATCCGTAAGCAAAATATGTTTGAAATATAGTCAATATTAGATCAAAAACAAATGCCGCAAAATATTTGTAGATGGCCATTCAAACCAGAGGACTCCCAGTATGATAAAATAAGATTTTCAAAGGTGACATCATAAGATTCAATATTCAACTTTTTAAATCTGCGGAAACCATAAAAATTGAATATGTAAAAATATTAATAGATCCTAAGATTCTATATTTGATTAACCTGAATTCTCCATTCTTGGGGTCTAGCGTATGAGTGGAAATTTAGATGAAAAAATCAATTTGAATCGCAGGGAACTACAGGCCTTACTTGGTATCAACCATGATGCTGAACTTAAAGCAGTAATTGAATCAATTCTATTACAATATTCTGCTGAACAGGAAACGCAACATTTTGAGCAATTAACAAAAATCCAGCGAGAAGTTGATCTCCTTAAAGAAGAATTTCGACATATAAAGGAGACGGAATCCATCTCAGAAAAGAAAAATACGAACTTAGATGATAAAAAAAGTCGATATATGAAAAAGAAGAATATTTTATTAATCGCAGCGGGCCTACTCACTACTATTTTAGGAATTGCTGCTCTCCGAAATAAAAATACTACTTACTCAGCAAGCGTCACACCAAGATTCCTATAAGATTTCTGGAATTGTTGAATTTTATATTGACCTAATTTCCTGCCATAACCTCGGCATATGTCCGTAGACAATATTTCTATTTTCTCATCAATATCATTTCTTCGAATCCACATACCAAAACTTATCGCATTTCCCAATTGTTTAGATGGGAACAATTGAAAAACCGTTTTTCCAACTTCAGAACCAAATTTCTTTTTCACAATAGCTAGACATCCCCCGGATAAAACTTTTTCATCTTGATAAATCGACGTATCACTTAATATTTTGAAACAATTCGAACACATGGTCATATGATCGCAAAATTGATAATACACACCCTCAATCCTTTTTTCACAATGTTCGCATATCTTGATTGAATCCAATACTGCTCTACCTCCAAGCGATATCATATTCACCCGATAACATTCCGGACACTCCATAACTTCCAATTTCGAATCAGTCTTGGTATCCGACATAATAACTAAAGATAATAAACAAAAAAAATCTATCAAGCTAACAAATCGATATTAATTCAATTTTTATATCTTAATCGATGAATTTGATGTATTCCAAAAGAGTGACATCCTTGGCGAAAAACCCATAATACGTGTCAACACTATCAAAATTTGAAAAACTTTCTTCCAACACGAAGAGTTTCACCTCATAAAATATATTGCTTACAGTCGTATGACGAATAAAAATTTGCGCCTGACTGTAGCCCAACTCCTCTAGAAGCCATTCAAGAAATTCGTACTCATTAATTGAATCAACAATGAACATAATTTTCATTCCTCTGGATCGAAGCTTATCTATGATTTGAATATTTCTTGGCTCTGTTTGAATATATTTTCGATTATCAAAAACCCAAGATTTCCCACGGGTTTTAAGATCAATACCCAAAGGCAATTTAGCACATGTGGCCTCATAATAAGTATAATCCATAAATAGCGTATTATAATTGACAAGTAATGCAGATGTACCAAACGAATGGCGATCGGCTTCGAGTGTGGAATTAACTACATAGCGCAACCATTGTTCCTCACGGATTTCCCTAAATTGATGATGAATAATAGTTTCTATCGATCCAATGGTCATGATCTTCTTTTTGGGGTAAGCTGCGGATACCGCAACAGCCACGAGCAAAAACAACAAGCCAATACGGAAACCAAATGCCATGATATCGACTCCTATTAAACAATCCGAACCCCATGAACTCTTCAATAAGTTAATAATTTCAACATTTTTTTTTTGATCTAAAATTGGATAACTGATTCTTTAAGATATAAGGAAACGTATGCTCAAAAGATAAAAATAATGTATTCTAAACCATGGAATTCTATCTATTGCTAACCAGAGATATTAGCAAAGGGTTCGTATGTCTCGCGATTCGTATTATTAGGCGGCATATATACTTTTCGTGGCGATCCAATGCATAAAATCGTATCCAAATTCATAGATTGTAATAAAAAAGATATAAACATACATATGTTAAAGAGATAAAATCATGCATTCTAACACCGCGGAATTCCATTTTCTGAGGTGACCACTGGTGAACGCAGATGAATGCTGTATTTCATCTGCGTTCACCTCATAGATTTTGGATTATTCCGATTTATGCAATTCCGCCAAGCTGCAGCGCTTAATTGTATTACTTGGATGTGTCGAACTCAAAAATAGAAAAATGGGTGAATGAGGTGAACGCTAAAACAACTAAAAATTATTATTCCATACTTTATTTTAAAAATTTTTCTCCTGGCGTTGGAAGTTGTTTTGGGATTCACCTCATTCACCCCCTTTTCCATTTCACCAATAGAAGGGGAAGGAGAGAGAGTTATGTAGCTTACAGAGATTTGGCAAGGGAATTAATTGGGTTTATCGGGAATTAAATAGGGTGAAGGCTAAAAAAATTAGCATTCACCTAGCGTTCACCTGTGTTCACCAAGACGTTAAATGCTCATGTTCTGTAAAGAGAGCTATATCTCGTCTTCTATCGCTCTAAACATACACTTCAAGGCATAACATATATCGATGAATATGAATTTCGTGCATTAAAAAAGATTGATTATATTAGACATAAGCTCTATATGTAAGATACATAAGGGAATATTATATATATATATATATTATAGAACACTATAACAATGGTTGATAATTTGATTCTATGCAAATATGGGAAACATGAAACAGAAATAAATAATTTTAATCCGAGTGGGCTCAGGGGACCCTATAATATCTGTCGCTCCTGTCAGAATGAACGGAAACAAAAAAATCGTGACAAACATCGTGAAGCATTTAATGAACATCATAAAATGTATCAACGCATGATTAGGAAAAAAAAATGTAATATTCTTTTGGATGAATATCAAGAAGCCTCAATCAGTATTCAATGAATCCCATTAATTTACATTTAATAAAAAAAGAAGTGGCTTAAACAGAAGTGGGTACAATATAATTATATATAGTAAGTATATAATTATGACTAAACCAAAGAAATCGGCTGTTGTAACTTCTTCTCAGGAAGTACAATCTAATTCTATTAACAAACCTTTAAATCATTTAAAAGTTCAGAAAAAAATTCCTAAAACCGTAGGATGTAAGGAGGAAGAGAGAGATACCATCAACGATTTTCGCGACGTGCTGGATGACCTAGGTTTTGATCATGTTAAGCCTGAATTTGATCCCAATGATGAAGTTATCATCGACTCTGAACCCAAACCTCGTAATATCAAGGATGATCTGGATATATTAAGCAAACATAATATTGCTTATAGATCTTTAACTCTTAAACCGATTAAGGAGAAAGGAAGTTATTTCAATGAATATGGCAATCTCAAAAAGCGAGCCAGCGATTGGCCAGCTAATTGGAAAGATATCACGTTGACCAGCAAATATGTTTCTACTCGAAATGCTTCTATGATTCCGATGGGCGAGCGTTATGGACTGATTGGGGTTGATGTTGATAAAAAAGGCGAAAGTTCTGTTTCTCGATTCGAATCATTATGTGCGGATAATGGATTTGATATGAATACATTAACAATGTTTACCATGAACGGCGGCGCTCATTATTATTTTTTATTAACCCTTGAACAAATGGCAGCTCTAAAAAATTTACAGTCCCTTGATGGGAAAATATTTATGGAATTAGGTTTTCACATTGATGTCAAATATAATAATCAGTGTCTATTTGGTCCAGGAATCATTAACTTCGATGGGAAGATATATGAATATAAAATAGGTAAAGATATACCGGAAATTATTCTTCCAAATTTTATATTCGAGGAAGTTCTAGTCAAAATGGGAATTGCTGCAGATAAGAAATTATCACCCCCAAAGAAGCTAGAGGTTGCCCCGAAGAAGCTAGAGATTGCACCGAAGAAGACAGAAGTTCTAGCCAAAATGGGAATTGTAGCAGATATGAAATTATCACCCCCAAAGAAGCTCGAAGTTGCTCCCACGAAGACTGGAGTTCCTCTAAACAAAGTGAATGATAAAACTGCCTCTATTACTAAATTGAAAGATGAGAAAATAGAGAAAGAATTAAGACTCTGGCTCGATCTTCTCGATGTCAAACGATTTCATGATACAAATGATTGGAAACGTGTTGTAAGTATTATTAAGAATGAAGGTGGTCGAGAAGAGTTGGCCCATGAATATTCAAAAAAATCTTCCAAATACAATTACAGCTCTGTTCATAATCTTTTTATGGGTATCGATGAAGATCATGATAGCAAAGCAACAATCAATTCGTTATTTTATTGGGCCAAAGAAGACGAAGATTATAGCGATAAATATAAAAATGCTCGCAGAAGTAGTGTCAAATATATTATTTATTATTTATTTATGTATGGCATTTCAGATGAGTGGACTGCACATCTTTTCTATTCGTTGAGACCAGATGATTACATTTTTGATGGCGAAGAAAAGAAATGGTATCATCTAAATAAGTATGGTCTCTGGTTAGCGGATCTTAATTCTTCTGAGTTAAAAACAGAAATTGCAGATATATTGTGCACACCACTTACGAGAGAATATGAATCAAGATCGATGTTATTGGAGGCCGAACTGAGGAGAAACTTGAAGTCTACCACAGACTCTGATATGATCACAAAGATGAAAAAAGAATCAGAACGTAATAAAAAATTGTTAGACAAAACTTATGCAACCATGTTGAAATATTTAGATAGAGCCAAAGATCAAGAAAACGTTGTGAAATCTTTAATCAAGCGCTACAGTAAGCCCGATCTCGTCGATAAATTTGATAAGGTTGCTCCATATATATTTGCATTTAAAAATGGTGTATATGATTTGAAAGATAATCTATTTCGCAAAGCAAGACCTGAAGAATATATCACATGTACAGCTGGTTATGATTATTATCCTAAAGCTGATCCAATTATCAAAGCAATCTTGATGAAATATCTTCTGGACATTATGCCAGACAAGGACGAGTTAAAATATTTATTAGGAGCAACAAGTCGTGGTCTAGTCGGCAATAATAAACTTGAAGAGTTTTATATTTGGATTGGTTCGGGTCGTAATGGAAAAGGGCTCATACGCGATATGTTGATGTATGCCTTGGGTGATTATTTTGGTACAATGCCAGTCGCTTACATTCTCCAATCCGATAGTAAATACGGCACGAATCCAAATGCCCCAGATGATATTATGTATCAAAATCGGAAAAAGCGTGTTGTTGTAGTTACCGAAGCTCCAAAGAATGCGAAGTTAGCGTGTGATAAAATAAAGTCATGGTCAGGTCAAGATCCAGTTAGAGTTCGAACATTAAATAAGGAGTCAGGAAAACCATTCGTGCCACAATTTAAACTTATTCTTCAAACAAATTGCGAAGTTGAAATTGAAGGCGGTGAGGTTGCAATGAGAAAACGTTTCAAATGTATTGGATTTCAATATGTATTTACAGAAAATCCAATTAAACCAAATGAGAAATTATTGGATGACGGGATAAAAGAGCTAATATCTGAACCCGCTTATAAATTAGCTTTTTTTGAAATATTATTGGATCATTATAAAGAATTTATCCAAAATGGTGGTAAATTAGCTATGCCCCCACGAATTAAAAAAGACACGGAAGATTATCTGAATGATAACGACCCAATTTCTAGATTTGTAGAAGATACTTTAGAAGTAACTAACAGTGATAAAGATACAATTGAAGCAAGACTACTTTTTGAATCATTTCAAGGAAGCCTAGACCCCAACCAAAGAACAAACTGGAGAGCAGCAAATTTCAAAAGCGCTCTAGCAAATAAGGGAATTAAATGGAAGCATACAAAAACAGGAAATGTTTATGTTGGAATAAAATTTCCCCCCACGAAGTGCGTATTTGCAAATGAGCCCGTCCCCGTCCACGAAAATGATCCGAAAGACAATGGGATATAACTCGACTAGATACGACGAATCAAATTATTCGCACAGGTTCTATTAAAGAAAGGTGAATGCGGTGAATGCTGGTGAATACAGGTCTTTTTTGCCTTCACTCCTTAGATTTTTCGATTATTCCAATTTAAGGCATTGAGCGAAGTTGCAACGCTCAATTGTATTACTTTAAGGGCTGAACTTAAAAAAAGGGAAATGGGTGAATGAGGTGAACGCCAAAACTACAAAACCTCTTCCCATATTTTTTTAGAAATTTTTCTCTAAGGCCCTTAGGATTCGTTTCAGCGTTCACCTCATTCACCCCTTTCCCCGAAAACTAATAGAAGGGGAGAGAGAGAGAAGATTATGTAGCTTACTGAGGCTCGATAAAGGGATGAATCAGGTTTATCGCTAATTCAATGAGGTGAAGGCTGAAAAATTTAGCATTCACCTAGCATTCACCACGTTCACCACGTTCACCTTATTCATTTCATTATATTCCTTGTTGTCAACATATTTTTTTAGTATGTATATACACTTTCTGTCCCGCTTATGTTTCAATGCATAAATTCATCTCCTTGATATTATTTTCTGGATTGTATTCCCTCCAACCGTCACCAACCACAGCGATAATCACTCTAAGCACAACATTCCCAAACATAACATTCTTATAAACAAATAAAAATCGATCCATCAACACACAACAACATTCAATCTTTTCAAACACTACCTAATAATCTGCTAGTTTCTTCAGTTTTCCTTCTCACCTGGCAAGGCAAAAACTCATAATTCTCATCTAAATATAATTTTCCCAGCCACAACAAGATAACACCGCAGGTAAATCCCAGCATCAAAGCCCCCAGCTCCAAAAAATACATTGGCCCTCTAAACACAATCGTATTTTCATAGATCCAACATTCATGAGGCAATACATTTGGCTGTCCAGAATATGACGCTATCACACCAACTTGACTCGTTCCATAAGAATCATGCCACTTCACCCTATCGATCGGCTGATAGATTCCATCACTTACATACTCATCGCAACTCACCTTATAACTAATCAGAGACTCCAAAAATATTATTATCGCCGATAGCAAATAGGTTAAAATCATACACCCCATAATCGAACCTAAATCGTTTTTAATTCTATAACCTGGGTAAATAGGTTGAACTGGCCAAAAAATATATATCAATCGATTACAACTTAACATTACTAAAAGATAAATAACCCCACAGAGAAGCGCCATCCCCAACTGAGACTCCTTTCTAACCACTTGGCCGTCTGTATAGCACCTCTGTTCGTCAAATGGAAGCCAACACCCCGCCAAGAAAGGAAGAATAAATTCTTTGCCACTTGGGTCTTTTATTTTTACACATTCGTTACTCTTTATTCTCATAACTGGATCGCTACCACAATCTGTAATATCCAAACAGGTAACTTCCCGAAATTCCTGATAA
>Ga0207047_1226_pt1 | contig 12806 bp, 11 predicted proteins | sample Alteio_BWMinCont_67_FD_153302 | JGI IMG/M metagenome (GOLD analysis project Ga0207047, IMG submission 153302) | Enriched cells from forest soil in Barre Woods Harvard Forest LTER site, Petersham, Massachusetts, United States -... | ecosystem: Environmental > Terrestrial > Soil > Temperate forest >...
TATTAGCGGGTGTCCTTGCAGTATTCATCGCCAATTCCGCGACTGCAATTGCTTGAGCTTTTTCACCTCTGCGTAGCAGTTCATCCGCAACACCCAACTTCAATGACGTGCTGATATCGGCCCGAAGAATTATCTTTTCGGGACGAAGCGACTCTGCTCGAGATGCCAACTTTAAGATGTACTGCTCATATCCCAAGTGGGCAAGACGCTTTGCTAAGTCAAACGCAAAGATCGGTACATTATCTGAAGCACTCTTCCCACATAAATGCTCGAATACGCGACGAAGAATTCGAAATTCTTTTCCGGTCCGAATACGTCCGTGGATCGTAGCAAGGATTACTAAATATGTACCTGGATAAGTTCCTGCATCGTCAAGATGACCGTAGGTTGTGGAGTCGTCAACTTCCTCTGGAAGTTCTAAGTATTCTTTCCATGGTGCGGTTGAGCCCAAATCATCCACCAATTGGCAGGCCAGTAGCCCGTCGTTTCGCCCTTGTGTCGGCCGTCCGTCAAACAACAGGCGTTCGGCAAGGGCCCTTGGTCCATGGAGGTGAGCGTATGTTTCCCAAAATTCATACCATGAATTGTTACCGTCGTCGAAACATGTAGATAACATGCGACGGAGCTCTGAACATCGGACCAAAAAAGTCCAGTTTTGAGTTCTGGCGGCGACTTCTGCCGCCAGCGCTAAATTACGTTGAATAGCTTCTGCTGGATGAGCATGGGATACACTTTTTGATACAAAATCCGTGCCCACATGACTAAGTACTTCTGCATTTCTAGCAGCTCTTCTCAATAGAGGAAGCAAAAATCTGTAGCTTTTTGCGTCCAGAAGGAACCCTCGCCCTTCTAACCAACTGATTACCGGATCAAGTGTGTCGCCAAGTTGACGCCCTTGGTCGGCAAGTTCATCAAGCATAAACCGGCGAAAGCTCTCATGAAATACGCGCATACCACCTTGCGCCGCAGAGCAATTAAGAATTGGACTTAACGCAATCAAACCTTGAGGAATCCAGCCATGAATAAACGGCGGCAGTATTTGCCGCAAGTCGCCCTCGCTTATTGAGAAGTCGATCGTGCCGAATATATCTGCGAGTATTTTCGATTCATTGGATATATTTGCATAAAGATGTCGATAATAATTTGCGATATTTCCGTCGATTTGAGGATTTGAGCGCAACCAATCCTGTGGACTATCAATTAAGCCATTTTGCATACCGAGCACTAACCCGTCAGACAGGTATCTTGCATACAATGGGTTGCCATCAGAACGTTCAGCAAGAAATCTAAGGATTTCAACTATATGTTCCTCGTCTACAAATCCTGCCAACTCTAGCGCTCGCGGTACATTAAGCACTTTTGCCAATCCGATCGTTTCATTTAGTGACCAAGATGGTAATTGGTGTTCAAAAATTTTACTCTGACTTCCATTTAACGCTTGAAGATGTGCTCCCGGCTGGCTGCCAAGTATCATTGATACACCTGCCGGGAGGGTCAACGTCGAAAGATGTTCAATAATGTCTGCTTGATCATCGCTAAGTGAACTGGATGCCGTAAGGACACGGGCAATGTGATCCAACCCGTCCACAATTAAAACGATGGGTCTATTGAGGCCGACTGAATTATTTAGTGCGTTTTCCAAAGCATTTAGGTCAGCGGAGAAATAGCGCGGTAACTCGTTGAGTTCGGGTACAGCATCGAACAATTCGGCTATCAAATTTCCAAAGAATACGTCTGATGTGATTCTTCGTTCAACTTGTTCATCGCCTGGCTCAAGATAACAGTAATGTCGAGCGACGATTGTGCGTCCTTCATTTGCAAGTTCCTCTGCTAATCGAGTCAACTCCCACGACTTACCAGAACCGGGCGGAGCCGTTACTAGGTGTATCCCTCCGTTGACGATATTTTCGCGCAATAGCGCTCTAAATGATGGCCTATCGAAGAAACGCGCACGGTCAATCGGAAACGCCTGCGCAACCCTGCCAAAATCTACGCGAATTTCCAATGACTTCGCAACATTATCCGGATTTAGCTTTGGTGTATCGGTTCTGGCTAGCGTAGCCAAGGTAACAGCTAACGCCGCGACATCTTGAGGCAAGCGAGATTGATTTGGATAGCGGCCAATTCCAACTCGATCCGCCAAGAGATCGATCACAGCACTTTCTATTGGGCCAGGACAACCAAGGTCTGTTGATGCGAGAGGTAGGTCCAATTCAATTACAAAGCGATTGCAAAAATTGATAAATTCTTGGCGTGTTATACCTGCGCCTGCGTCAGAAAGTTGGGGCCAAATGGGGTTACTTGTACGTGGCCAAACTAGATCATGATTTATCTGAAAACATCGAGGATTCGTTCCTTCAATGCTTGGACGATGCGATGCCGGCGTGATTAGTCCATTTAGAGGATCGTCTGCACCGGGCGGGCTCCAAGTAGCGCAAAGTCGATACTCAACAACGTCGGGCTCTTGCCTCGCGGTGAGAACTAGCCGATCAATTCGAAGAGACGATTTTTCGGTTGTAAAGTCCTTATCGCTAAGGTATCTCGTGGTATCCGAACTTGACTTTATCTGGCGTCGTATGCGATTGCCGTTTATCGAGATTTCAATATCATCGAAACGATCATCACCAACTTGCTTCTCATCGATGACGACACTGTCATATCCGTCAACAAGTGCTCGAATAAGAAAATATGCCGAGAGGATATCTTGGTACCGGTACCCTCGATGAGCCGGTTTTAGATTTCTGCCCGATTGGCTCATACGCAAAAATTGATGTTGTAGTCAACAAATGAACCATACCTGTCCCAATGCCCGGAGTTGGAACTGTTGATACAAATAATAAGGCTGGCAACGCTTCCATGCATATCGATCTTTCCTGACCATTTCAAATCAATTCACCACCAGCGACCCTAGATTGCATGTCGTAGAACTTAGCAAGAGTAATCCTAACTGAGCCCCATCGTTACGCAATTTATCGATCCCAGCGTTACACCTCATGGTCTTATGGCCTCAAATCCACCATCGCAAAAAGCGTCGTGAACTGCCAAAGCGCGATATAGGACGACGCGCCAGAAATTCGGTCCGTGTGCCGCCTCATAACTGTCGGCATAAGCGACAAGTTCCGATGCTATGCGTGCAGAATCTCCATTTTGGCCATAAAATCGCACAAAACTTCCGTGCAGTCCGCGCAATTCAATTAGCGAATGTGCCTGATATCGATCAGCAAGACCAAGTTGAGTGAAGTGAGATTGAAGCTGTTTATAACATTTCAACGTCATGCCAGTTGACCGAAATACCCGAAAGCGCAGACGCAACGTATCTTGACCGATGGCAATGTGAACCTTCAAAAATAGCTCGTTCGGAATATCATCAAAATACGGGTGCAAAAAATACCTGACATTTGTATTTTCATCGACGATTAAGGTGCGTTTCCGAGTGTTGCATTTCGCGCAGCTTGGAACCAAATTCAATGCAAAAACAGAAAACTCGGGATAAAGTTCCTTGGGGAGGTAGTGATCCAATGTTCCCGATTCACTAACTCCACAAAATGGGCATCGACTTGCCATTACAGGTTCATTTAGATGTTCTCGCAACCCTGCCATTGGGGCCGTTTCTACCGAGAAGGCATGATGCAACGCTTTGCGTTGAACTTTATTTATCGGAATTGGTACTAACATTTCCACGGAAGGGACGGCACCTTCGTAAGTCCCGTACGCGACAACAATTTTTTTCCGAACAGTCTCTAATCGCCGTTGCGTTGGTTCATGTTTTACGTTAGTAATGGCATCGAAAACTTGAATGCTGTCTATACTCGGAGTTGAAATTTGATGCATGCGATTACAGCTCCATGTCCACTAGGCTCGCGATGTACGAGCGTGCTACGAAGCCCAAACGGCGTCCGAACAATTCTTCGATTTCGGAAGTGTCATAACTTTTAGAAAGCAATCTGAGCGTGTCGTGCCAATCAGTCGAGTTATCGTCCAGATTAAAAATCTCCTCTGTAATGACACTGATGTTCTCACCAAATGTTTCGATGGATGGCGAGACAATCTTGGACTTCTCACCGACCCGCTTTAAAATCTGAACATATTTAGATGGAGTTTCTTGCACGACTACGGGCGAGTGAGTGGAAATAATCGCATATCCATCGAAGTGGTCGAGGCAGAGCCGTACGCTCTTAAGTAACGCAGCTAATAGCGGGGGATGTAAGTGCGTCTCTGGCTCGTCGATCAATACCAAGGTAGGATGTGCGTCGTCTAGATGCGCAGTTAGCTCGGCCATCATTTTTGTAACGACTTTATGGCCGCTGCTCAATCCTTGGTAGACTGTTAGCAATTTACGTTCGTCATCGTGTGCATAAATGTCTGTTATACCGATACGTTGAAATGACACGTCCTTTAGCAAGGGCATTAGAACGTCGAGCAATACAGACATTCGATTTTCACGCCTAATCCGCTTTAGCGCTTCCAAGAAGTCTTGGTCGATCTCCTTCATGCTCTTGAGGCGGTATGCATCTTCAGCTCCGTCAATTAGCTCCCGCAGACCACAATAAACATAGCCGAAAATTCCACCTTCCTTTTGCAGGCGGTTTTTTTCGATTTCATTTTTTCCTGGGATCGCGAACGTATCGAAGGCACTGTATGACACTACTACTACTGACTTGAACGGCGGAGGCGTTCCGACGAATCGGCCGGCTCGTTCTTCGAGAAAATCACTCTTGTCACCCAGACCGTATCCACTTGCGACCATCGCCAAGTTCGAGAGCATACAGGTCTTACCGGTGCCGTTATAGCCGATGAGAACATTAACTCGATTCGGAAGCGACCCCTTCTTACGAAAATCAAAATCGACAATTAATGAGTTGGCTCTACTCGCTACTGCAGTTTTAAAGCGCATGACAAAACCTCTGCCCCTTCGTCTGTGGGTCGGTGTTTTGCGTATGAACAGCCGCACGGCATCCGCGATCGTTCTCAATGCGCCAGAAAAACGAAGCAGAGACACCTTATATCCTTCTTTGTCTTCAAATCGCGCTCGAATTTCGTCGTTGAATGCGACATCTCCTAGCCCTTCAAGGTAAGCTTGGTAAATTGCAGGGCCAAGTTTAAAAAGTTTCTCGTAGTAGTCAAGATCGGCACCAAGCGAGCAAAAATCGTCGCCTAGCGTCCTAAATACGCGCTTAGGCATAGGAGTAAAGCCACGTGATTGGTCAGCCTTAAGAATCTTCAAGCTTCCAAGGTAAACCTCGTCTGTATTCGACAGATGCACGGTAGCTTGAAAGGTTGTCTTGTACGAATAATCATCCCAATTGTCTTGGACTAGCACGGTATGTGGGTAATGTTCAGTGGTGCGTGACTCACCTGTACGGAAACTTACAACGAAACGCATAACCGGTCCTTCAAAAGTATTTAACAGCGTAGGTATAGCCTAACTCTGGCCGCCTCCCGCAGAACGAATTGACTTGAGGGGCAAGCGTTGCAGTAATGAAAGCTGAAGCACTCATTCCTTAAGTTGAAGTTATATACTGCCATAAAGAAATTGACAATGTAATATTAAATAAAAGCTTCTGGTATGAAAACAATGCAGTATCGAGGTTGAGAGAAGGTCAATCTCATCCTGTCGACTCCATCAAGTTAGTGTTTTACGATGTTCAAAATCGCACATAAAATCGCACTTCTCCCTATGAGAATGCGTTTTTTTGTTGATTAATACGTAGTGCAATTAATTGACATATACACATTAATTTGGGTAGCTTTTCGGATAACTCCCCTTAAAAAAAACACAGTTACCTCAATAGGCCCTTAAGTAAAGAGAAAAATCATACTTCAACCTTGAAGTTCTCCAAGTTGTTGGCAATCTTTGCCGTCCATGCTAAATTTAAGCCCATGACAACCACCATGAACATTTCCATGCCAGATTCGCTCAAATCATTTATTGATGAGCGTGCAAAATCACGCGGGTTTGGCTCAAATAGCGAATATTTAAGCGATCTGGTCAGGAAGGATGAAATCGAATCCGCCAAGGAACAGTTACGCGGGCTTATTGAACAAGGTCTGAATTCGCCGCTTAATCGCACGTGGGATGAATTAAAAAGCGATTTATTACAACGGACCAAGTAAAGTTTGTTTACATGAAACGGTCCGTATTACGTCTTACCGCTGAACTTGACATTGAATCTGCATTTAGCCACTATTTTCACGACGCCAGCAAAATCGTCGCCTCACGATTTATTGAATCTGTTGACAACGCCATCAGCCATATTGAACACCACCCCGGTAGCGGATCAGCGCGCTTCGGAGAATTGCTTGATTCGCCTGATTTAAGATCTTGGATTCTTACCGGTTTTCCCTACACCCTTTTCTACGTAGAACGTGAAAATCATGTAGATATCATTCGGCTTCTGCATCAGCATTCGGATATTCCAGTTTTACTTCAAGACGCAATCTGAAACGGCATTTTGCAGCGTCGCAAATTGGGGGTAACTTTGGGGGTAACAGCAAAAATCAAATCGGTGCAAACCCAGTATTTACAATGCTTGCAGCCTGCAATTCGATTCCCGCCGCCCCACCAATAATTTTTCCTTTAAAATCAATCAGTGAAACAGGAAGCATATCTTTGCATCAAACGCAAAGATACGCCTCCTGGACAAAGCGCAACGATTCGCTTCGTCACGGCTTAAATGTCCATTTAAGCAATAGTCAACATTTATTCAAATGTGCCCAACCACACGTCTTCCAATTTGCACATCCACTCCGTGGCAAAGCGATTTGCGCTTGATTGCCCTCACCCTGCCTGCATTTTTTGTCCCCATCACCATATCGACTAAATAAGTGCCGGTATTTCATTTATTCTTCTTTGATACCCTCAACACTAAAATACAAAGTCACTTCATCACTGACGAAGGGTATAAATCGATCGACCCCAAAATCGCTGCGTAATATTTTTGTAAAGCCGTTAGCGCCGCAAGCCCTCTTCAAATATAAAAGCATGAAACGGCAATTGAATTGCGTAATATCGATCACCACTGGTTTGGTCTTGTCTTTAATCGTGAGATTGCCTTCAACCTGGCTTAATTTGTCATCGTTAAAAATCAGTTTAGTCGAATTGAATATGATTTTCTGAAATTGCTGCGTAGCGAAAAATGAATCAGAACGCATTATGTTATCGAATAGTTCAGAGCCGGTATGGACCGAACTGGCGTCAATTTCGATCGTAATGCTGCCGGATTTGTTATCCTCATCCAAATCGATAAATCCACTATTTTTATCAAATTGCCCGCGTTGTGCAGAGAGGCCCCAATGCTGATACTCAAAGCTGCTGAAGGTGTGGTTGGGATCGATAACATAATGATCAGTGGCATAGCTTAGCGGGCACAATATAAAAAAGACCAGAAATGTAAATCTTAAAACGAGTGGTGGCATGGTTAATTCCAGTGGGCGGCGTTTTTTGTCTTGCAGACTTACCCTGTAAATACCCAGCCAGGTGTAATTGGTTCAATGCATCGAAGAGTTACAAGATCAGCTACGCTGAAAATTGTTTGAACCTATTGATTCGAATCGGGCATTAACGGTAGAGGACAAGGAGATTGCATGCCGCATGAGCCAGACATCAGCCAAAAGGAGAAATTGGAAATTACCCAATCTGCGGAAACCAATTCAAGCCAGCTCGAATCCCGTGATGTGCAACTCATCATTCGGATCACTAACGGTGACCTGCGTGCGTTCGACGCCTTGTATCGCAGTTATTTTCCAAGACTGGTGCGGTTTCTGGATCGATACACGCGCAGAACGGCACTGATTGAGGAAATTATTAACGACACCATGTTCGTCGTATGGGAAAAGGCGGATGCCTATAATCAAACAAGCAAAGTGTCGACATGGATTTTTGCCATCGCTTACCGTAAGGCGATGAAAACAATCAAGCGCACCGATGACCCACAAGAGGCGGATTTCGATCTGGTACAAGCGGGGATCGAGCTGGAGCCGGACAGCCAGCTAAGCCAGCGCCAATTACAGCAATGCGTGAGCCACGCACTGGATGCCATATCGGTCGAACAACGGACTGTCGTGAGTCTGGCCTACTATCATGGCATGGACTATCAGGAAATTGCAACCACGATGGATTGTCCGGTGAATACGGTCAAGACACGCATGTTTCATGCGCGCAAACGCTTACAAAATTTGCTTGCAAAGGTAATGGAGTCATTGTGATGAACGAAAAAATTGTGACAATAAACGATACGGTGCATGACCGCGTACAAAAGTTGCTGCCGTGGTTTGTGAATGATACTTTGCGGGGAGAAGAAGCCGCTCTGGTCCATCAGCATTTGAACGTGTGCCCTGAATGTCAGGCAGATTTCGCCTGGCAGTGCAAACTGCGAGCAATCGAACCTGAATCGGACGTGGTGCCGGATGTGGATAGAGCGTTTGCAAAATTGCGGGAGCGGATTGATGCAAAACAAATCCAGGCCAGGCAGAGACCGGCCTGGTTTAACCAAATCAGCTTGAAAAATCGCGCATGGATGCCTTGGGCTCTGGCAGCACAATTGCTGCTGATAGTCGGACTTGTGGTGTCGCTCACCACGCCTGACATGAAGGCTGCCACGTATCGCGCGCTGGGTGCCAATTCGGCTATGAATGGGAATATGATTGTCGTTTTCAAGCCCGAGACGTCGGAACAGGAACTACGTCGCATTTTGAACAATGCGGACGCGCGGATTGTGGATGGTCCAACAGTCACGGATGCCTATTTGCTGCACGTGAAAGATGACAACCTGGATGGCACATTGCATAGTTTGCGTGCAGAACGTGCCGTTGCATTGGCCGAATCGCTGAATCCCAGAGGTAAGCCGTGAATCTGATCTGGAAAATGTCGGTGCTATTGCTGTCTATGGCTATATCAGTTTGCCACGCAGAGGCATTTCCAGTTGCGACAGACAATGTGCGAGCTGAAGATGTTGGACATAACGACAAGGGTTCGCATCAGTTGCTGGTGATGTTGCATATGCCATTGCCGCATTTTCGTCCGGACAGCAGCTATTCGGGGCGTTACAGTGATGATAGCGGGCATAAAGCCAGGCGGCGCATTGCAGAAGCTATCGCCATCCAGCACAAATTAACATTGATTTCGGACTGGCCGATGCCGACCTTAGGTGTAGATTGCTACGTGATGGCGTCAACGGAGCCGGTTGAAAACATAATTACGATTCTTTCTCACGATGCGCGAGTTGAATGGGTTCAGGACATGAATGTGTACCACACGCTGAGCGCCAATGATCCACTTTACTCATTGCAGCCAAGCGCCAAATTATGGCATCTGTCGGAGATCCACCAGTTCACTACAGGCCGCAATATCCGCATTGCCGTCATCGATAGCGGCGTCGATGACAATCACCCGGATTTAACCGGACAAGTGAATATTAAAGAGAACTTTATCGACAATAATCCCTACATTTCAGAAACGCACGGTACCGCGGTGGCGGGCATTATTGCGGCCAGAGCTGGCAATGGGGTCGGCATTGAAGGTGTTGCATCGAATGCGCGGCTGATGGCGCTTCGTGCCTGCTGGGAATTGTCTGCTCGCGATACGCAATGCAATACCTTCACGCTGGGTAAAGCGCTGAATTTCGCGATTCTGCATCAAGCCCAGGTGATCAATTTAAGTTTGACCGGTCCAACAGACAAATTATTGCAAATGTTGCTGGATGCGGCGCTTGCGCAAGGTATCACCGTTGTAGGCGCTGTTGATCCACTGCGCGCAGATGGCGGTTTTCCAGCGACGCACCCCGGCGTACTGGCAATTTCGGATGAAGATATTAAACACCTGCGAATTGGCGCAATGTTGGCGCCGGGACGAGACATCCCCACCACAGAGCCAGGTGGAAAATGGGGATTGGTCAATGGCGCATCCTTTGCCTGCGCCCATGTCTCCGGTTTGGTTGCGTTACTGCTTGAAGTAAATCCCGCTCAATCGCCAGAAAAAATCAAACAAAAATTGATACTGATACCGCCTGTCGCCGGTCGGACGCCAGGTACGATAGATGCCTGCGCATCTGTCGCGCAATCACTGAATTCGTGTGTTTGTTCTTGCAATGGCAACCATGCCGCGAAAGTTATCCATTAGCCGATATGACGCGAACGCACAAAGCGACAAGATTTTTGTCGCTTTTGTGTTGTTATGCCTATGCGCCATGCACAGTGCATCGGGACAGATCAGCGGTAATGCGACGGTTGTATCGGATTACCGCTATCGCGGCATGTCACTCAGCCAGGGAAATCCGGAAGGCCAGCTCAGCGTCGCTTACGACAATTCTGCAAATTGGTACGCAGGCGGTCTGGTTTCCGGTGTCAGGCTGGATGACTTTAATACAGAGCAATTCATCGCGTATGGCGGCTACACCACATCGCTATTTTCCGGGCTGAGTTTGGACAGTGGCATCAGCAACACCACGTTCAGGCAGGCTTCTGACTACAATTACAATGAAGCGTATATCGGACTGACATCCAATAGCTTCAACACACGACTGTATTACTCACCCAGCTACTTCTACCAAAATGCACGTACCGTGTACGGAGAACTCAACGTGTCCTACACAATAACGGACAACGTGCAACTTCTGTCACACCTGGGCTTGCTGCATCACCTGACCGACAACGCGTCGACCGAGGTTGATCTGTCGACTCGCTACGACTATCGAATCGGACTGGATGCCCGGGTAAGTGACTGGAATTTCCAAATTGCGCTGGTTGGCTTGCAAAAGAAATCAAATACCTATGAACAATATGATGATCGTCACCTCCACACCTGGCTACTGAGCGCTACTTATTCCTTTTAATTGCAGCCCGTCGCATTTGCACATTTATTTCAATTTTATTTGAACCTCTTAGTGTTGACCTGGTATTGACCGGAAGTAAAGGTAGTTCCACGTTAACTGATATCAGGAGGAGCGATGAACACACGAACTAATGCGATGCACGCAAAAATTGTTGGGTTGCTGGTCATACTGTCAGGGGTGGCCGGATGCGGAGGTGGTTACGGAGGTGGTAGTTATGGCGGCGGTAGCGGCGGTAACAGCTATACGATGCCCATGGTGTCGTTTTCCACACCGGCAAGTGCTACTGCGATCAATTTGGGGCAGACCCTAAAACTGACCTGGAGTTCAACCTATGCGACAGCCTGTACTGCCAGCGCGTCGACAGCTACGGCCGGCACATTTACCGGCAGCCAACCTACCAGCGGTTCCGTGACCGTGGCGCCAACAGCAACCGGCACGGCAACCTACACACTGACCTGTACCGGTACAGGCGGCTCGGGATCTGCCACTACCGCAATGGTCACCATAAACCCCTCAATACTCAGTACGCTGGCAACCACCACCACGATAGGTTCTACGTTGGATCCAATCGAACATGGCGGCAACCCCTATGGGCTGGCAATTGCGCCGATTACAGCAGGTTTAATGACTGCGGGCGATTTGATTGTTTGTAATTTCAATGATGGAGCGACCAATACTCAGGGCCTGGGAACAACGATAGTCGGCTTGCATCCGACCGCAGGTGCGACACCTTATAGAATCGCACAGTCATCGCAGCTGCAAGGTTGCGCTACGTTGGCGATGCTTCCGGACGACAGCATTTCCGCATCGGCATTTTCCGCCAATCTGAATCCTCTGGTTACAGCAGCCGGTGTAGTCACCAATCCATTTGCAGCGGATACCTTTACTGGTCCGTGGAGCCAAACTTATGCAACAGGCCCGGCTGCACTGCCATCGGCGTTGTATACGTCTGTTGAGTTGAACGGCGCGATAGGACGAATCACCTTAAATGGCGACGTGCAATCCGCCTTTACTGAAATCGCCAAGGGCTTTTGCGGTACCGGCGCACCAGGCGGCGTATTTGCTCCTGCCGGTCTCACCTACGATCCGTCAATCGATACGCTCTATATCGTTGATACCAGCTCCTATAGTGTGGTTGCGTTCTCCGCTGTATCGACAATTGGTGCCGACGGCATCATTGTTAATGGAAGCTGTGGCGGCTCCACACCAACACCTGCTTTAACGTTCTCCGGAACCAACGCAAGTCAGGCTAAAGTGATCGCCAGCGGCGGACAGTTGAATTCGCCTATTAGCGCCGCGTTACTGACGGACGGCGATTTGATTGTTGGTAATGGTGATCTCAATTCGCCCGCAGTGACTAATCTACTGTTTGAAATATCACCTGCGATCGGATTTGTTGGCGCACCGGTGCAACTGGATACCGGCGCGCCAGGCGCATTGTTTGGGTTGGCAACCAAGGTTGACAGTAGCGGAAATCAGATAATTTATTTCAATGACGACAACGACAATACCGTCAAGATGCTGGCAAAATAATTGCTACACAAAGCAGTAATTCATGCAAACTGTCAGGTTGACACTGGATGGCTAACTGCCTGGAGTTTGTCCTTAAGAATAAGTTACGCACTAAGCCAATCATTTTAAAATTGATTGGCTTTTTTGTTGGTTGCCACAGAGTGGTCTAGAATGACCTGCTTTGGACTGGATTTTGCTAAATCTAATCTTCACTAATCTTCTCTAATCTTCCAATTCCCGGTTCGACAGCGTTTCATGCGATTTGCCGACTTCTCCGCCGAGCGCGCTGACTAATTTTTCCATCATGTTTGGACTGACATGCTTGCCACCGGTAGCCGCCTTGCGCACCGCGTGGATCAAGGCACTGGTCGGGCAGTCTTTGCTCAGATATCCGGCTGCGCCCAATTTAAAGGCGCGCATCGCATAGATTTCTTCTGAATAGGTACTGAGAATGAGCACTGCCAG
>Ga0207047_1165_pt1 | contig 12792 bp, 12 predicted proteins | sample Alteio_BWMinCont_67_FD_153302 | JGI IMG/M metagenome (GOLD analysis project Ga0207047, IMG submission 153302) | Enriched cells from forest soil in Barre Woods Harvard Forest LTER site, Petersham, Massachusetts, United States -... | ecosystem: Environmental > Terrestrial > Soil > Temperate forest >...
TCAAATTAATCAAGTCAACAACGCCTTATGTGTGTGTTGATTTGCTGCTTGATGCGAATAAATTTTGGAAGGGCTTATTGGTTTACATGTCTTTAGATGAGTTAATCAATATTTTGAAATGCTCAACAAATCATACAATCGGGTGCTTGGCGAGAGGGATGTTGTTTGAAAAACTGGAACAAGATTCTTTGGCTGATGATGAACTTTTTATAAGAGATTGGTATGAAACATACCTATTCTGCAAAGGGTTTTATTTGGAAACATTCCAAACATACCTTGAAGATGATGAAGAAAATGAAATTGAAACTCACCACATTTATGAATCAAGCAACTTTCTCAATTACTTAAAAGGAGGTGAGGGGTAACATTAAAAATGCGCTGTTAGAAAAACAATCGGAAACAATTTTATTAACCATTAAACTTCCAGAAAATGAATTTACAATGTATCAAATGCTTTATATTAGCATTATCAACTCTACTGATTTTTAAACAATCTCAAGGTCAAGTAACCCCATCAGACGAAGAAATGTTTGCAAGAAACTTAAATCTCAGAAAAGAAAGCAAAATTGGTGTCAATCCAAATACGCAACAAGCCTTACAAGTACCATTTGGAGAATTGAATTATAAGGGTGTTGACGCTGTTTCGTCAAAATTTATGCTAAATGCTTATCCTAATGAAAATCCTTTATTAGTTGAGGGATTGTTCACTACTTTAGGCTTAGATAAGGCTGTGTTTGATAAATTCATGTTTCAAATCTTTCTTTATTGTGATGCTGATAAAGATTTGACCTCAAGAATGATTGAAGTTTTTTGCGATGACTATAATTTATCCCAAAGAATATTTGTTCAATATTGGAAAGAAAACAAAATTTTATTGCAAGCGAATTTGAAATATAACCCATATTTTGAAGAAATTAAAGAAAGAAATCCTCAAAAAGAAACAACGAACATCAATACAGCAGCTTTTAATATTCCTGCAAAATCAGAAGATGGGTATGTTCTAAAAGATAAAGATTTAATTACAATAAATTTCTCAACTACCCTTGCGCAAGTTGAAATTCAGGGACACGGTGCAATAAGCACTGACAAGCAATGGAAAATAGAAATTTCATCAGATTTGGTCAATATACAACATTCATATTTAGATGGTTTTATGTCTGAAGAATATAAGGTTGTCAACATTAAATATGATTCAATTGAAAAAGCTCAAGAATTTCTATTGGAATCAGACTTAGAGAAATCTAATGACCTTAATCATCCAAATGTTACACACAAATTGAAACTTTATTGGGATAAATCAGTAGGGTATATTGTAAAGCTATCTGTAATAAAACCTCAACAATTCCAAAATATGGTACAGGGTAATGCAGAAGTATCGTCATTGCAAGGGGCTACATTTTTAAACAATCTAATAGTAACAAAAAAAATTGTGAAACAATAAAACTCAAGATTTATGAAAAAGACATCCACCGTAAAAATCTTCATAAATCAACAATTTAATAATTTCAAAAGCACCTTCCCCAAAATAGTCGCTTAAATGGGTTTACAGTTTTGCTTATCAAAAAGAACTAAAAAAAGATTAGCAAGCAAGAAAATTTATTGCTCAGGTAAACGACAGGCAAAAAGAGATATTTCACGAATAATCTTTTCAGAAAACCTCAAACCGATTTAACCTACTGAAATTGTATCTTTTCAGGTAGAATTCTCCTTAAATGAGTATTTTTGTTTACCACTCAAATAAAAGAGAATTATTTAAATGTTTGATGTATTTACAGAGGAAATTGAAGTTCAAATTAAAAAGGGTATCTCAAATCTATATTGGTATTTAGGAGATTTAAAAAAGGCATGGCTACGTTCAGGCGTTGATGAAAGAATTGTTGAGAGATTATTTTCATTAAGACATGATGATAAAAGCAAACTCTCCAAAAGGCAATTAATGGACAAACTCTATGAAGAATTGCGCAAAAGCAAACAAAGCGCAATTAAAAATTCTAATTACAGATGCAATAAGACTAATATTAAAACATAATCCCAAAAAACCATTTGAAAAAAGGCGGCTTAATCCGGAAGAAAAGAGAAAAGCATTAGATATTGTGAATTTAAAATGGATAATGGGAACAATAAATATCCCAATGTTAGATAATCAGATTGAAATAGCCCCGCTTTACGTTAACACTAAAATTTTACAGATTTAACCTCACTTTACGAGACCGTTCATCACATTGCCAATACACTAAATGAAAACAACAAAAAGCAACAAGGACAGCATCAACTGTTAATGAATTTTGCAGAAGAATATGCAAAAGCGGAAAAATGCGATATAATAGAATTAGAATTTGTTGATTTTCCGGAAATAAAATGGTGAGCAAAAACTTGTGTAGCATATTAAAAAGTGTTATTTTCATCGTTTCGTTTTTACATTTATCGTTATGCAAACTTCAAACTTAGAAGGAGACCTTAGTCCAATTGAGAAATTGGAAGAAGAAGAATCATTTAATGATGATTTAGCAAATGTCCCACCAAATGATATAGTGGCTTATAATGAATTACGTTCATGTGCGGATTTATTAAGAATGTATCAATCAGGGCAGCTTGAAATACAACCTGACTTTCAAAGAGACGTTGTATGGCAAAAGCCGGCACAAACAAGATTTATTGACAGCCTTATAAAACAACTCCCTATTCCAAGCATGTGTATCAGCTTAGACTATAAAACCGATAAAAGACTTGTAATAGATGGCTTACAAAGGATGACAAGCATAATTCAATTCTTATCAGATGATGAATGGAAACTATCAGATTTAGAAGATATAGACGAAAGAATTGCAGGCAAAACAGTGCATACAATAAAAACAAAAACGAAAGACATATACGAACGAGTACAAAATTTGACAATTCCGATAACTGTTTTAAGATGTGATTATACTAAACAGTCTCACAATGATTATTTATTTACAATTTTTCATCGTCTAAATACAGGCGGTAACAAACTAAATAATCAGGAAATACGAAATTGTATTTATAATGGTTCGTTTAATACACTATTAAAAGAATTGGCTTCAAGTGATAAGTGGGTTCAGCTACTTGACTTAAAAGAAACTGGAATTTATCGATTTGCAAATGAAGAATTAATTTTAAGATTTTTTGCATTCAACGATTTGCTTGATGATTATAACGGCAAATTGGCAAAATTTTTAAACAACTACATGCAAATTAATCGAAATGCAAGTCAGACATTTCTTAATAGCAAAATCACGCTTTTTAATTCTACTATCGATATAATTCAGCAAAAGATTTTCGATAATGAAATGCTTCCCAAGATGTCAAAAGCGACATTAGAAGGATTGCTTGTTGGAATTTCAAGAAATGTTATTCATCTAAACAATAAAAATGGTGGGGAATTAAAAACACTTTATAGTCAATTTAGGCAATTAAGTGAATTTAGTGTAGATAATTTAAAAGAAGGATTATCAGCAAAGGAAAAAGTAAAACAACGCCTACAGTCTGCAATAAATTTATTCGCCAATTAATCTATGGTTGAAGTTCAGGGCATTACTAATACAATTAATGAATTAGATGGTTTGTACAACACCCATCCAGAACAAGCAGCATACTTTTCGAAACTGGCGCTTTTAGAATTGTGTGGGTGGATTGAACAAAGTATGGACAAAATAATTCTTGATTGTTCAAATGCGAAACTTGGCAATGCACAGAACAAGAAACACGTTGAGGATATAATTGTTGATAAAACCTATGGGTTTCATTATAAAGAACATTTTCGCCTCATGTTAATGAAGGTTATCGGCTTAGTTCTTTTAGAACAAATTGAAACCCGAATTGAAGCAAATGGCGACTTAGGAATATTGGCATCTCAATTAGGCTCATTAAAAGTAAACCGAGACAAAGTTGCACACACAACCATAACCGGAATAACATTTTCATATGAAGCCCCGTCAAAAATGAAACAATATCTAAAAAGGATTTCGGATATTTTGATAAGGTTCGACAATGAACTTCAGGCAATTTGATAAGTAACCTCTCTTTTACACTTTAACATCAAATCATTTGCCTTTTTTCACGAATAACGTAGCAGTAGTAAGACTTGAATTAGATGGCAGCAGAGGATGACTATAGCTATGCGTTGGCAAAGATTTTGCAGGTTGGCGAAAACTATTTATAGGTGGTAATTGTGTTGAGCCAGAAGTAACGGCTAAATTGTAATATTGGTGGCTACGTGGTTCCAGTTTTAGTTTCGACTCTTTCATCTCTTGAGAAATCTTGCCATAAATTTGACCATAGATATTATTAACCAACCTCATCAATTTTTCAAAAGTATCTCTTACATTATCTTCAACATATTCATGTTGCAATTTGGCAGCATTTGACCAATGAAAATGTTTGTCATCCCATACGTTCATATCAGGAATTTGAACCAAACCCAAATCGTCCACAAATAAAGGAATAGAGCGACCATGTAGTATTACATTTCTTTTATCATAAAAAGATTTTAATTCTGTTACTATTTCAGAAAGCCCAATACGGGTAACTGCTTTAGTTAAACAATCATTTAATTTGCCAATTGATGCATAATATGCGTTAAATGAAATATGAAAATTTATGTCAGTAGTAACATTATTATGCGGCTGAGTAAAAATGCCTGATTCCAAAATTGTTTTAATACAGATAGCAGATTGTAAGACAGTATAAGAATGTTCTGCAAAATAGATTCTTTTTTCTTCATCTGGATAGTTTGGCAAATTAGCCATTCTCCCATACCCATTATGCCCAATATATATTGACCAAACCAACTCATAATTTGGAAAATTTTGCCGTATCCACGTAGCAAAACTATTTTCTAACCGGTCTCCTTCTTCTAATTTGTATTTCATAGAAATAATTTATAGTACTCCTTTACAATTATTTTGCCCACAATTGCACTTTTTAGTGCCTTTATGGTGTGTTTCGCCATAATTACATGTTACCTCTTCTCCTTTAAGTATCTCTCTCAAAGTATAAAATTCAACTTGAAATCCACAAACACGTAAATATGCATTGGGAAAACAAGAATGGTTTACATATCGCAGTTCATTACCATTTCTTGAAGCATCAATTGCTTTTCCATTCCAAAGTTCAACTATTGCAATTGAATCAACCTTTGAATTATTTATTTTTTGATAAACTTCTTTTTTAGAAATAATTTCTCCTGCCATTGAACCAATTTTTTTCTTTGGTGGAATATTCTTCATTGCAAATACTCCTAACCCATGAATTTTGCTTCTCGAAACCTTAATTGAATAATTAATTTTAAATATATTTGCATTGTTTCTTTTCATAAAGCACTGTCTGCTATTTAAAATAATAAATGCATTTTATAAATCTAAAGATAATAAAAAAGGGTAGTCTCCGTATTTTGGCTTGGGTTGCCACATTGATTTTTACATTTTACTTAGGTGAGTATAATGAGGAAATCTATAATTTTACCCTTGCTAAAAGTCATTATAAATATTTAGAAGGTGATTGGAATGCAAGATGGTCAGAAGACCCCTGCATTGAAATACCCAAAAAAATACAGCTATCAAATGAACACATATCAATAACCCATGTTTATGGTAAACTAATTTATGGAATTGGCTTTTCAGAATCTTATGGCAAATATAAATTGAGAGGTAAAATTTCTGACTCTACAATCGTTCTTACTTATGAACGCGAAAATGACATCCCAAATAAACCTCCCGGAGTCGTAATTCTAACTTTAGATAGGTCTAATATAGATTCATTGCATGGTTTTTGGGCACAAAATAAGGGTGATGAAATTGTTCATGGAATAACAAAATGGATTAAACTAAAATAAAAAAGGCATCCACCCTCACCTCAACTCATTTGCATTTATTTGCACGGAAACAGTCCCAAATTCGTCCCAAATCAAAAACAAAAAACCTCAAAACTATGGTAGTATTGAGGTTTCCTGATGTGGTTTCCGAGCCAACCATCGGAATCGAACCGACGACCTACAATTTACGAAACTGTTGCTCTACCAGCTGAGCTAGGTTGGCTATTACTATTTTATCTATACCTTCTATACGATTTTCATACAATCTTCATACAAACATCCATAAGGTTAACAATATAATACAAGCATACATAACAATATGCTACACTCATATAATCATTACTCTGTGCAACTTTCATAACAACGCAAAGACGACTAATGACTTTTCTGATACACTTGAGGTATGCTACCAATGGTGCAAAAGTAATTTGTCGGCTGCGCGGCAACAATAAGTAACACGGTCTACTCTCATAGACTGATTGCTTAGCCACAAAAGTACACGATTTTTTAATGCGAGCCACCCGAAGCGAAATAGTTTACAAACCTATTGCCGACAGGCAACCCGTCCCGTGCGCTGGCAAGATAAACTATTCCATTGGTGGCAGCATTGGCGGAAAGCAAGTGTAGTGATTGAATCAGAATAACATTACTCATAGTCCTGTGAGGCGGCAATGTTATTGTGGTGAATGAACTACTCTTGCCGTGCGGTGCTAAGGGGATTGCTGCCAAGTGTCAGCCCTGTGGGTGGCGCAGCTATCACCAGCACGAGCCGTCAAACAGACCTATAGTTTTGTGCGGCAGCCCGCCATTACGAAACGAGTAGCAGAACGAGAGCAAGCTCAATAGCCCCGGGGTGTAGCCTGTAGATAGAACACCTGTACAATCGCCTGTAAATGCCCAATACTGCCATGCGAAGGACTGCGATACGAGTGTAGTGGCAGCGGGGCGGACGTAGGATAAAAGGAGATGGCGTTTATATGGCTGCGGGCTGGCATGTTTACATAAGCGTGGGTAGAAGCCATAGAAATAGCAGCCATCGGAAGTGGTGCGGAGTAGGCAGACGTATATGGTAGGTTATCGCCTACGCAGACACCACACTTATGAACCTGCCTAATCAGGATATTGCCGATGAGAACAATGTACTAATGCTTAATCAGGGAACAAAAGCTGCTTACGGGGGTAGTCCCAACTCCTCCATCAAGTACGGGTAATGCAAAGGGGATGATAGTTACGCACACAGCCATATAGAGTCGTTGGTATATTTTTGGGGTGGGATTTTTGGGAGAGCGGTAGACTGGTTGTGTTTATAATTGCTATTGGTGATAGTAAAATGACATCAGAAACGCTACATATATCTTCATCAGGGTAAGTTAAATACCATAATGCTAATGGGTTAATACAGGGCATTTCAGATATGCCAGTACACATATGCAGATGTAACTTGTTGGCTGATACACTTATTTCCCGTATCTTTGCACCATCAATGCGCGTCGGCGGTTGATATGAGGGGTAAGTAATTGGGTTCAATTCTACAGGGAACCCCTCGAGACTGGAGTAGCACTAGGGTACGCACCAGCGTATCATTTTTAACAACAAAACACGTTATTGAGGTTGCACTTTTATTGCTAACACCCTTCTGCCTTTGGCGGGAAGGCTATTTTGGATATGTTATATCCATAGGGCTAAAAATTGCACAGAGTAATGATGTTATAAGATAGGTGTAGTATGAGTAAGTATACTTTCCTTGTACCTGTGGGGTTTGATTTAGATAGATTGATACAAACTTTCCCTCCCAATATAGCCTTGTTCAAGCCTGAAAAGGTGCTATACATTTTAGATGTGCTGGCGCAAGTGCCTGCCCGTAATCATGATGCGGGAGATGATAAGGACGGCTATGTCCCATTAAATGCCAGTGTGCTTAGAGATAACATCGGCAACAAGTATCACTTGTATCTTGATTGGCTGGTCAAAAGCGGGGTGCTTGAATGCAACGGCTATTTTAGTGTTGATAAGCAGCAAAGCCGTAAGTACAAGCTTACCCCGCTGTATGATACAGACGTTCATGGCTGCACTATAGATATAAGCGAGTGGATGAAAAGAAAGGTTACTGTGCCAGTGCCTGCTGCTGTGAACACGCCAAACTGGTGGGAATATAGCCTGACAGTGCCGGAGTGCGCCGCTCTTAAAGATAAGCTGCCTACCCATAGTTCTGGGCTAAATCAAAGCGAACAGGCAGAATACAATGACTGGATGCGACAGTTATACCCTGCTCTTTTCAAGTGGTATGATATAAATGGGTTGCAAATTGACACCACATTAGCAGCACAGTATAATGATACGCTTTGGCGGTTGCGTGAACATGCCATAGTGGATGCTGAGAAACGATGGAACAGAAAGAGCAAGGTATGGCTTCCCAAGAGCCATACCAACCAGCTAAGGAGTAACAGCTACAACATCCATGATTTTACACGGCAGAATTACTACCCCCATTTTGACCCCAACGTCCTGCGCTTGTATTCGAGCCTTGTATCGTTCAACAAGGAGTTTAGACCTGCTATAAGTTGGCGGGGCGCACCAATGGTGGCAATAGACATATCCAATAGCCAGCCTTACCTACTGGCAGCCCTGCTTACCCCCGACTTCTGGATAAATGATGGCAGGGGAAAATCTACTGTAACCCTCTATAACCTACCATATCACACCAACTACACACACCTATACCCCATTGCAGATATCATTACTCTGTGTAACTTTTTGGAGCAGACCCAGCCAGCAGATGTAGTGTTGTTCCGGCAGATAGTAACATCGGGGAAGTTCTATGAACGGTTATGCCATATGATACCCAAGCCTAAAGGGAGGAAGCCATATGAAAGGGCTGACATGAAGACCCTGATGTTTAAAGTGTTGTTTACAAAAAATGAAGCGATTGACCAAGGTTGGGCTAAGGCTAAACGTGATTTTGCCAGTCTTTTTCCTAATGTAAATGCCCTTATCAGGCTTATACAGAGCACCGGCAATGCCAACCTTCCTTGCCTGTTGCAAAGGCTGGAAAGCCACCTTATGTATAACCATGTTGTGCCCCGTATAAGCTGCGAACTCAAAGATGCCCCGATATTTACTATCCATGATAGCATAGTAACAACTGTTGGTAATGAAAGGAGAGTGGCAAACATTCTGCGGGAGGAACTGTACTATGCTATTGGCAATATGCCTTCGTACAAATATGAGTACTGGAATGCCGACAAGATACAATACGCTTTGGGGTGGTATGAAACGCTTTTTGAGCATGTACTAAACTGCTTTGAACAGTCTTTTGCACCCACTGTGGACGACTATTGGTAGGAACGATTAGTCCACATTCCAAGTGGCTTCGGGGTTGCCGTCAAATGCCTCGTCAATTTCATCGTCAGTCCAGTCGTTTTCCCCACCGTGCTTCCCGTATTGATTTCTCGCACCGTACCCATTGTTGTAATCATTGCCGTCATTGTCATCATCTTCATCATCTTTAACCTCGTCATCAATTATCAATGGCATATCATAGGGGACAGCAGGGTGTATATATCCTTCTGTGGGTGGATTCGTCTCTGTATCCATCAGCATGAGTTCGTGTATAACTGTTATCACCTGCATTATTTCGTGCATGAAATTTTCAGTAATCACACGGCTAAGGGTACTCTCCCAAATGCTGTCGCTATATAAGACAACTTCTTTCTTCCTTTGGTAGAGGGCTATAAAATCTGCCTCATTCAGCGTATCATAAATGCGGTTGCGTAACACTTCCTCGTCTAAAAAGGCTGGCACTTCTTTCTGTGCTGATGCCTGACCTGCGGAATTTGCCCGTTCGGAAATACATGCCATCCTTATGCTTAACTCCTTATGAATGTCCAGCGGGATAAGGTCGTATAGCGGCTCGTTCTGCGCCATCTCGTCGTGTTTAACAGGCAAGCCTCCCATGCCTTCAAAACAGCCGTGGAATGGGTTCCAAATGCCCAAACGCCAGCTTTGTTTTAACGTATCTGTCCAGTGTAGGTTCCCGTTGAAGCAAAGCCCATACTGCGGTGTGTGAATGGTATCAGTATCGTTCATAAAGACACTATAATGTGCTTCACCCCAACTCAAATACTCTCCGTACCGCCTGACCTGTTGCTCGCTAAACGGATAGTGCAGGCTGAGGTAACTTTTACTGAATTCAAGGTCTGATAAAAAGATGTCCCTTATAGCTGTTGCTGTCTCCATTTTATTTTACGTTGGGCTGGTTGGCGTTTATAGTGCCTGTGTACGTTTCATAAACCCCATTTGTGGAACTCCATAACTGGAAAGTTCCAGCTACATTTGCACTGCTACAACTGGTAATGTTGACTGTGCCTGAATCAATGTAACGGTTATATCCTCCTGTCCAATATTCGCTAACATAACCGTTATACGGCTCATTGTTATATGGTATTTTGTAAGTTCCTACACCGCTGGGTAGCCTACTAACCGCATACGATATATCCAAATCAAAGCTATGTCCTGAGCCAGCATTCGTACTGCTGATGGTTAACAATGATGAATCGGCATTCCTAACAACATTTACACCAACGGAAGGAGTAAATGCTCCCGAAGGAGCAGGGGGCGTGCCACTGATTGAATATGTTGTTCCATTTATAACTATCGTAATGGTGTTAGGGTTAGAACTACTACCCCCACTACTGCTTTTCTTTGAGCAGGAAAATAAGGCGAGCATTGCTCCACCAAGTAAAATAACGGCTTGCTTTTTCATTGAGCATGTGTTTTAGAATGTGAATGTATAAAAGTTTTTTGTTTTCATATCAAATTTGATATGGTTTAGGCTTGCCTTATGGCTTCACTTTGTTGTGTGAGTAAAGTAACTTACTACAGGGATGAACAAGGTGTGATGGCATTTGCTAAAAAGCTTCGTGAAATACGGCTCCAAAAGGGCTATACACAGGAGCGCCTTGCTAATGAGTGCGACTTGCCACCTGCCCACATAAGCAGGATAGAAACAGGCAAGATAAATACAAGCCTGTCTCATATCTGCTTAATAGCCCGTATTCTCAAAGTAAAGCCTCGGGATTTGATGGACTTTACCCTCGATTAGCTGCGTGCTTGCGGCTCACACTACTTTAGATGCAAAAAACTAACGGCGTTGGTTACAAATTCCCATAGCCCGATTACTAACAGTACCGCTACGATGATTAGTATAGTTCGGACGATACTTACTACTGCGTTTAGGAGGTCTTTCATTTGTTGAAGTTTTAGAAGTGAATAAATGACGGTCACTAATACGGCAACTCTGCTACCTCATTTACAACTGCGTAGTTTGCATCATCAATTACCTCTCTGTCGTAGTTGTCGAGATAGATGCCTGTTACCCTGTTCCCATATTCATGCCCCAATCCCTGCGCAATAATATCCTTGGAATAGCCCAATGACCGTGCGATGTTTGCCCATGAGTAGCGAGCATAGTACGTGGTTACCTTCGCCTTTATGCCACATTGATGCCCAATGCGCCCCATGTACGTGTTGCATACATGGATACCCTGTAAACTTAACTTCATCAGTTGTGTGGGGTCTTTAACTCCCACAGGCATGACGGGTAGTAGGTAATCGCTCTGCTCATGGCTGGCAGGGTTGTAATAGTAGCTTAATAATTTCCGTGTGAACGGATGAAGTTTAATAGTGTACATCTTCTTTGTCTTTTTGCGCCTGTACACTATCCTATCACCCATAATGTTCTCACCTCGCAGGCTTAGCAGGTCGGCAAATGATATACCCATGAGGCAGAATGACAGCATAAAGTAGTTCCTGCTGTGCCATGCGGGTGTATTTGCTTCCAATGGCAAATTAAGTATCGCCTGCATTTCATTTACTGATAATGCCCTGCTTATCGTGGCTTCCCGCTTTACCCTATACTTTGTGAACGGGTAATACTTTAGCTCTACTATGCCCTCACTAATGGCGCGGTTATAGAGTGCGCGTATTTGGCTCATGTAGTTGGCTATGCCATTTGTAGTTACTCCCTCCGACAGCATGGCATTGCTGAATTTCATCAGGTAAGCTGCATCTATCTGCTCAAAATACAGCGGTCTGTCGCCAACATATTTTTGCAGCTTGTTCACGGCATCTCTGTAAACTCGGGCATTCCCTACCCTACCAGCCTGTACCATTTCATCAATGATAACCCTGCCAAATTCTACAACAGTAGGTCGAATTGCGCGCTTATTAAGGTAGGCATCAACTACATCATGGACAGTAAACACCTTGTCCTGTGCTTCATAGCGCAGTACAATTTCCTGTAGCTTAATAATTTCCGTGTGAACGGATGAAGTTTAATAGTGTACATCTTCTTTGTCTTTTTGCGCCTGTACACTATCCTATCACCCATAATGTTCTCACCTCGCAGGCTTAGCAGGTCGGCAAATGATATACCCATGAGGCAGAATGACAGCATAAAGTAGTTCCTGCTGTGCCATGCGGGTGTATTTGCTTCCAATGGCAAATTAAGTATCGCCTGCATTTCATTTACTGATAATGCCCTGCTTATCGTGGCTTCCCGCTTTACCCTATACTTTGTGAACGGGTAATACTTTAGCTCTACTATGCCCTCACTAATGGCGCGGTTATAGAGTGCGCGTATTTGGCTCATGTAGTTGGCTATGCCATTTGTAGTTACTCCCTCCGACAGCATGGCATTGCTGAATTTCATCAGGTAAGCTGCATCTATCTGCTCAAAATACAGCGGTCTGTCGCCAACATATTTTTGCAGCTTGTTCACGGCATCTCTGTAAACTCGGGCATTCCCTACCCTACCAGCCTGTACCATTTCATCAATGATAACCCTGCCAAATTCTACAACAGTAGGTCGAATTGCGCGCTTATTAAGGTAGGCATCAACTACATCATGGACAGTAAACACCTTGTCCTGTGCTTCATAGCGCAGTACAATTTCCTGTAGCTTA
>Ga0207047_1146_pt1 | contig 12757 bp, 10 predicted proteins | sample Alteio_BWMinCont_67_FD_153302 | JGI IMG/M metagenome (GOLD analysis project Ga0207047, IMG submission 153302) | Enriched cells from forest soil in Barre Woods Harvard Forest LTER site, Petersham, Massachusetts, United States -... | ecosystem: Environmental > Terrestrial > Soil > Temperate forest >...
ATTTTTTGATTCCATACGCGCTGCATGGTGGTGTCAACGGAATGTTTTGTTTCATTGTCGTATTGTTCGTTCATGGCGTCCTTTTCATCTGTAATTCTCGAATAGATGGTTTGAAGGTCGTTCTTCATGGTATTGAAATTCACTTTGTAGTTTTTAAGTGCAGCGTCCAACTTGCGGGCATATACTTCTGTAATATCAAAATGCCCTTGCTCGTGTTTCAATATATAGGGGTTCTTGTGGTCATTTTTCATCCAAGAGTGTATTTTGGAGAAATAGCAGGTGAGCGAATACCTCATCCCCTTATCCGAACTATAGCCGTAGCTGTATGATATGCCCGCAGAAGTTTGCGCGGCAAATGGCGAACTCATATCCGGCGGGCACTTAAAGTCATCGTATGTAAGGAGCCTGTCTGCGCGCCAGTGAATAGTATCCTCTATGGCTTGTGCGTTGCAGCCAATCGAAATAAAAAATAAAAGGGATAAAATGATTAAGGGTTTCATCTGGATATTTTTTTCAACAAGAGTATATTTTAGTTGAGGGTGCTAAATTAGTGAATCAATAGCTAATGGATTTATTAGCCACAAATAAATGAAATGTCGAAAGTATTTATGTATATTTATGTGGCTTTTAGTAAATAAACATTTATGAAAACGCTCTTATCACTTCTGTTTTTACTTTTTTCTGTTGAAGCAAGTGCTCAGAATTACCAATGTCTGCAAGCCGGGGTGAAGCATTATTTTATTAATGGTAATGGTTACTTGCGGGGGATAAGGATTGATTCTGTAAAAACATCAGGTGATACTGTTGTTTATTATCCGTTTCATACGCCAAGGGGTTATTATGCCCCTACTGGCTATGGCTCTATATTAGATTCTACAGGAGGCAGTTGGCTTGGCAAAAGAGTATTACAACTTAACGATGGTACTTTTTTATTTGATAACTTATGGAAGGATACCATAGTAATAAAAACGCAGGCAAACGTAGGTGATACATGGGTATTTTGCAGAGATACAAGTACTCTGTACTACCAAGCGACTTTAATAAGCATGGACACAATGACTGTTCTTGGTATTCTTGATTCTGTAAAGAAAATTTTAATTACCGCACTTGACACTAGCGGCATAGTGACAACAGACCTTGCGGATAGCTTTGAAATAAATTTAAGTAAAAACAATGGGTTTGTACAAATTTTTGACCTTAATACTTTCCCTTATCACCCCCCTGACTCTTCTTATCGTAGTGGATTAGATTATTATCTTGATGCGACAGTAAGTATGCCGGGTTACCCGGTTCCTTTTGATTTTTCTACTGTTTATGGTACTCCTGATAAAAATAATTCGTTATTCACATTGACGCCATTTACTTATCCTACTTTAGAACAATTAACACAATGGAATATCGGGGATGCTTATGAGTATAGTATATGCTCTCCTTATATAGAAATATCAGGAACTTCTTGCTTCTACCCAAATGAATATGATATGGACACTATTAAAACCAAAAATACTACGGCTACTGACATTAATTATGGATATAGTGGTTGGTCTTGTAATTCTATTCCATCTTCTTACTCTTACTCAATATCATCAAAAAGCGGTGTATTAGCCTTTGACACAACTCTGATTATAGATTCCATTTTAATGCCGGAAGAATACAAACAATATCAATGCTATTATTATATGCCCATGGATACTAGTTTTTGTATGCCAGGTGCATTATATGGCATTTCATGGGGCGATAGATTTGGCACTCTTTTCGGAACGATGTATTCTCCCGTTTTTGAGTATGCGGCTGGAAATTTATATAAAGGTTCTTTAGGCTTATTGCATTCTTATAGTGCATCAGCCGCTGATTGGGGATTTGATGTTGGCGACCAAACTCTAATATACTATTACAGGGGCGGGCAACAATGTGGTAGCTATACTGTCCCTCCCTTATCTGTACAAACAGTTTCACCCAATAATTTTAACATCTTTCCCAACCCCGCCAACGACCAACTAACCATCCAAACCAACAATACCCAACCCTACACCATTACTCTCTGCAACACAATAGGGCAAGTAATAAAAACATTTCAAAGCAATAAGCAGCAGGAAACTATTGATGTATCACGGTTGCATGCGGGGCTGTACTATTTGAGCGTTATTGATGAAAATGGAACACGGGTAAATAATAAGGTTGTGATTGTGCATTAGTTTAAAATAATGGCTATGAAAAAACTATTATCTTTTCTGTTCTTACTTTTTTCTGTTGCGGCAAATGGACAGAACTACCAATGCCTGCAAGCCGGGGTGAAGTATTATTTTACCAATGGTAATGGCTATCTACGGGGGGTAAGGATTGATTCTGTGAGGACAAGCGGGGATACAACAATTTATTATCCATTTCATACACCGAGGGGTTATTATCAAGTAGATACATTAGACCCTACCGGAGGCAGTTGGCTTGGAAAAAGAGTATTGCAACTCAGCGATGGGACTTTTCTATTTGATAATTTATGGCAGGATACCATTGTAATAAAAACACAGGCAAACATAGGCGATAGTTGGATTTTCTGTAAGGATACAAGTACACGTTATTATCAAGCTACTTTATTAACTAATGACACAATGAGCGTATTGGGCGCAGTTGATTCTGTAAAGAAAATTTTAATCACGGCTCTTGATACCAGTGTCATAGTCGCAACAGACCCTGCCGACAGTTTTCAAATAATCGTTAGTAAGAGGCATGGTTTTGTAAAGGCGTTTGACCTTTACACCTTTCCTTATCATTTGCCAAATTCTTCTTACACGATGGGCTTAGATTATTATTTAGATGAATGCCTTAACTTAATACCTAATTATTACACTCCGTTTTATATTCCTCCTTCGGCTTTACCAACTCATAATAATTCAATTTTCAATTTAATTTCTTTTATTAACCCTACAAATATGCAGTTGTATGATTGGAGTGTGGGTGATGTTTATGAATACATTGAATGTTTTACTTATGCAGAGGTACTTGATAGCCGTTGTGATCAGCCGATGGAATATTTGTTGGACACTATTAAAGAAAAAAATACGACTTCTTTTAATACACAATATACTTTTACAGGAATGAAGAGTCTTCTTTTAAATCCGATGGGTCCGGGCTCTCCAGTTTATTCTACAGGAGTAAATAGTGGGGCTCTAATTTATGATACATCTCTTTTAGTTGATACCACTATTATGCCTGAAGAAAATAAACAAATAAATGTTTACTACTATTACCCGGATGACACTAATTACTGCATGAATACTCCTTTATATGTATTTATGGGTAGCTATCTTTATGGCGGGGATAGATATCAGCCCTTTTTTGAATCATCAACGCCTACGATAATTAATAAAATGCAATTAGGACTTATTCAGTATTATCAAGTTGGAATGGATGCAGGGTTTTTAGTTAATGACAAAACGCTTATATACCATTATAGAGATGGTCAATCATGTGGTAATTACAGCCCCTTAACATTAAATGTACAGAACGTTATCTATGAAAAGCCAATCAAAATCTTCCCCAACCCTGCAAACGACCAACTAACTATACAAACAAAGAATACTAAACCCTACACCATTACTCTCTGCAATACGATGGGGCAAGTAATAAAAACATTTCAAAGCAATAAGCAGCAAGAAACCATTGATGTATCAGGGTTGCCTGCGGGGCTGTACTATTTGAGCGTTATTGATGAAAATGGAACACGGGTAAATAATAAGGTTGTGATTGTGCATTAGTTTAAAAATAATGGCAAATGAAAAAGGTATTTCATCCGGCGGCAATTATTTTTACAGTATCAATTATACTGTTGCTTAGCTCGTGTACAACTCCGGAAGCGCTGTACGTGCATGTTCCCGATAAGGTTAATTCACCGGGTTTTAAAGAGAAGGGAGATATTAAATTAGATTTTTCGGTGCAACCCCAGCGAAAAGATACTATCGGCTCATCTGTAAGCTACTCCTGCGATTTTGCTTATGCTCCCATCAATCATTTGGGCATCATAGCTTCGTGGCGGAGCGTAAACAGGCTTGGAATAAATTACGAACATCTTGACTATCCGGAGCGCCAGGAAGAACGATTTATGCTGAATGGCTCGCAATATGATTTGGGAATAGGCTATTTTAATAAAATAAATGAAAGACACAGGTTTGAAATATATGCAGGTTATGGACGGGGGTATATAGAAAACGATGCCGGAAATTATAGCTACCCCGGAAATTATCATGCCGACTATCATCGCATTTTTCAGCAAGCAGATTACGGAATCGGTACCAAACATTTTTTGTTTATGTTGGGCGAAAGGCTGTTGTTTGAAAAGTTTGAAAATTTCGAATACAGCCCCAACGACTCACACATAGATAGTTTCCCTGTTAATGAAATACTGAATAAAACATTTGTTTTCTTACAACCCTATTTTGAAATACAAACCGGCTATAAATATGCAAGGGTTAATTTCCAGGTTGGTTATCAATTTCAAACGGGTGGTCCTCTTGCAAAAGATATTTATAACAACCGTTATTATTATTATCCCTCATCGGCTTATATAAGCATTGGTATTATGCTGAATTATGCGCAAAGGTTCGGAAAAAGCAAATTAAAGCCGGCAGATAATGTCTTTTGATTTGCAGTAAATCCGTGAATCATGTAACTCTTTCCTGAAGTTGTGTAACACTCATAAGGATATTGTTGTCCACCTTTGTGTTAGTGAAAATTCATTCACACATAAACAAAACATAATCATGATAAACGAAACGCAATTAAAGGGAAACTGGAACGAGACAAAGGGGAGACTGAAGCAAAAATTCGCCATGCTCACAGATAATGATTTATTGCTGGTAGAAGGCAAGCAGGATGAAATGTTGGGGAGGCTCCAGTCTAAGCTCGGTAAAACAAAAGAAGAAATGCAGGAGCTACTTTCTGAATTGCAAGAGGCGTCAAACGCAGAAAAAAATTAAATTTCTGTCTCCGCATAGCCTGAGAAGAAGGGAAACATAATATTCAACGATAAAATCATTTCTTAAAATAACTAAAAGTGAAACTGAAAAAGACTCTATTTACCTACCTTGTTTTATTTCATTTTTCTACCCGGAAATTCTTACAGCAGTTTCGTTGTGTGAAGTTTTTTCTACTGTCTGAAAAGCAGGGAGTCATGAAAAAAGAAAATTTATTGAGTTATGTAATAGGGTCTTTTTCAGTTTCACTTAATTAATTCACTTTAAAAAATAAAAATCATGGGAAATCTACTTTACATTTTGGCAGTAATTTTAATCATTTCATGGGCAATCGGATTTGTAGGATTCGGCGTTGGCGGAATCATCCACATCTTGTTAGTTATAGCAGTCATTGCGATAATACTGAGGCTTATCCAGGGGCAAAGGGTGCTATAAAATTGGTCTGTGTTGCAGCCTATAAAGTTCCATTTTCCGCTATAATATAGAATACCGCAAGACAATCAGTTTAGCCAGAATTAAGAAATTTAAAATATTATCTCCTTTAACCTATTAGCCTTTTACCCACTGCAAACGGCATTAAAATGCGTTAATCAGGAGATAAAATGCAATGACATTGCAAAATAATTTCACCCTTTCGGGGTTTGGCGCGCTTTTGAACATGATTTCTACAATAATTCCAACCCTTCGGGTTTATAAATTTTAATGCGTTTACCCTAACCTTATCCCATTAACCCCGCCTCTTTGTATATTTGCTTTCTATGTCTGTTTCTAAATTTTATGAATTAAAGGTTAAAGATGTGCGACCCGAAACAATGGATTGCGTATCGGTAACGCTGGAAGTGCCTGAGGAGTTAAAAGAAATATTCCGGTTTTCGGCAGGGCAGTATCTTACCTTCAGGAGGCATATAGAAAATGCTGATGTGCGCCGCTCGTATTCAATTTGCACCAGCCCTAAAGAAGGGGAGCTTCGTGTAGCTATAAAAAAAGTGGAAAAAGGTAAGTTCTCTACCTATGCGCTTAGCGTACTCAAAAAAGGAGATATACTGGACGTTATGCCGCCTCTTGGCAAATTCACTCCCCGAAAAAACGGAACCAAGCACAAACAATATCTCGCTATTGCAGCAGGCAGTGGCATTACGCCTGTTATGAGTATCATGAAGTCGGTGCTTGAAGAGGAGCCTAACAGCGACTTTACTTTGATATATGGCAACCGCAGCCGGAATACGATTATTTTCAGGGAGCCGATAGAGGCGTTGAAGAATAAGTACATGCAGCGTTTGCGTGTGTATCATATTTTCAGCCGCGAGTATGTTGAGTTCCCGCTTTTCAACGGGCGCATCACTGCCGAAAAGTGCCGCCAGCTATGCGATACGCTTATTGATTTAACCACCATAGACGAAATATTTATTTGCGGACCGGAAGAGATGATGTTCCCCGTGCGTGAGCAGTTACTCAGTTTGAATGTTCCGCCAAACCATATTCATATTGAATTGTTTTCCTCGCCCGACCAGCCAAGAGGCACACATGAGCAATGGGTGTCTGAACATAAAAACGATAAAGGTCCCGTCAGCAAGGTAAGCATAACTCTTGACGGGCTTACCTTTGATATGGACCTTGCTTACAACGGCGACAGCATACTTGATGCCGCCCTGAAGCATGGCGCCGATTTGCCTTATGCCTGCAAGGGGGGGGTGTGTTCCACGTGCAGAGCAAAATTAGTAGAGGGAAAGGTGGATATGGAAGTTAACTACGCCCTTGAAGCAGACGATGTAAAAAATGGATTTATACTCGCTTGCCAATCTCACCCAACTACTGAAAGGGTCGTAATTGATTTTGATGCACGGTAATGGTTAAAGCCTCATCCCTATCCTTTCTCCAAAGGAGAAGGTGAAGCCACGAGCAAGTTTCCCGCATTGTTCGCTAAGGCTAAGATTTATTCTGTCAACTTTCGTTAATTTGCATTTGCATGTATGCTGATGTTATTCTGCCCCTCAATTTGCCGCAAATGCTTACCTATGGTATTCCGTACCAGATGGAAGCGCTGTTGCAGCCGGGCATGAGGGTAGAGGTGGCGCTCGGGAAAAACAAGCAATACGCAGGCATCGTAGCCCGATTGCATGATGAAAAGCCGGAAGCCTACCAGGTGAAGCCCATTAAGGGCATCATAGACAGCGAGCCCGTTGTAAATAAAATACAATTACAGTTTTGGTTTTGGATTGCGCAATATTATATGGCAGCGCCCGGCGAGGTAATGCATGCTGCCTTGCCGGCACATTTGAAACTGATAGGCGAGACAAGATTGCTGTGGATGCCAAAGGAGAATCATGAAATTTTGCAATGGAGTAATGAAGCGCAGCTTGCGGTTGATGCTTTTGAAATAAAAAAAGAGATTACGATATCGGAATTGCGCGAGATTACAGGGATGCGTCATTTTGCTGCCGTGCTGAATGAGTTGCTCGAAAAAGAGGCGGTGCTGATAAATGATTCTTTGGAGCCGTCTTACCGACCGCGTACTGAAAAGGTAATATCGCTGGCTTATGAATTTACTGAAGAAAAAGCCCTGATAGCCCTGTTTGACGAGTTGAGCCGCGCGCCCAAGCAGCTTGAACTGCTGATGGCTTATATGGAATTGTCTATAAAAAACGGAGTGGTACTGCAGCAAGCTTTGCTGGAACGTACCGGAGCAACAAGCGCGCAAATAAAAGCGCTTTCGGAAAAAGGTGTTTTCATTATTGAAGAACAACAAGTTGACCGTATTCCTTTATACGCTAATAAAGAAGAGAAGGAAATAGTTTTTACGCCGGCACAAGAACAGGCTTATGAGGCGCTGAGCAAGAGCCTTGAAGAAAAGAGTATTGCCTTGCTGCATGGCGTTACAGGGAGTGGCAAAACATTATTATACATACACAAAATACGGGAGTGCATTGATGCGGGCAAGCAGGCAATATTTTTGTTGCCGGAGATAGGGCTTACTACCCATCTCGTTAGCCGCCTGCGTGCCTATTTTGGCGAAACACTCGGCGTATATCATTCGCGCTTTAGTAATAATGAGCGGGTGGAAATATGGGAAAACGTACGCAAGGGGAAATATCAATTGGTGGTTGGTCCCCGCTCTGCATTGTGGCTGCCCTACAACAATCTTGGGCTTATAGTTGTGGATGAAGAACATGACGGCTCTTATAAACAAAAAGACCCTGCTCCCCGTTTTCATGCGCGCGATGCGGCTATTTATCTTGCCTCCCTGCACAAAGCGAAAATAATACTTGGCTCGGCTACGCCGTCGCTGGAAAGCGTTTTTAATGCGAAGGAAGGGAAGTATGCCTACATCACCCTAAAGGAAAGATACAAGGGTGTGAATATGCCCGAAATAGAAATCATAAATGCGAAATCGATAGACGCAATAAAAAAAGACGGAATAAAATTACTGACACCCGAACTGCAGCAGGCGATGCAAAATACCCTGCTACAAAAAAAACAAATTATCCTATTTCAGAACAGGAGGGGTTATGCGCCTTTTCAATTGTGTACCGTATGCGGATGGGTACCTCAGTGTAAAAACTGTGCGGTATCGCTCACCTATCATAAAAGCACAGACAAAATGCACTGCCACTATTGCGGGCTGAAAATGGCTGTAGTGCATACCTGTCCTGTGTGTGGCAGCAATAATTTAGTAAGTAAAAGCTTTGGTATAGAAAGGGTGGAAGAGGAAACGCAGCAACTATTTCCCAATGCGCGAATAGCAAGAATGGACCTTGACACTATGCGCGGCAAACAAAATATGCCCGACCTGCTCGATAAACTCGGGAAGCAAAAGGTGGATATATTGGTAGGCACACAAATGGTTGTGAAGGGGCTTGACTTCCCTTCGGTAACACTGGTGGGAATTGTGAGCGCGGACAGCCTGCTGAGCTATCCCGACTTCCGTGTGAATGAACGGGCATTCCAACTCATGCAGCAGGTAAGCGGCAGGGCGGGGCGTGCCGACGGCTCAGGGAAAGTATTGATACAGGCATACAATACTGCGCACCCGGTATTGCAATGGGTGAAAGACCACGACATAAAATCCTTTTACAAGCACGAAATAAAATACCGCGAGCAATTTTCTTATCCGCCCTTTACGCGATTGATAAAAATAATTTTTAAGCACAGGGAAGAATCAAAAGCAATAGCCGCAGCCGCATTTATGGCACAAGCCCTGCAATCCATAAAGAACATTACGGTGCAGGGACCGGGACCTGCGCTGGTGCCTCGTGTACGGAACCAGTACATTTATGAGATATGGCTCAAATGCCCCCGCGACAATAAACAGCTCACTTCTATAAAGAATTTTCTCAGGGAACGGAAACAGGAAATATTGGGAGTAAAAGGAAATACGAACGTGCAGATAGTTTTTGATGTTGACCCGGTGTAGGTAGCCTCACCCCGACCCTCTCCAAGGGAGAGGGAGGTGTTACTTACCACCCATACATTTTGAATTATATTAAATTTGCAAGGGGTTAATTCTTACCGACTGCAAATACAAAAGGAACATCATCACAACGTTCCTCTAATGCGAGACGCACTTTCGATTGCTGCTTTATGACCTTATACTTTTGCAGGTCAATTATTTCTATGCTGGAAAGATAGTTGTGGCTGATGTCGGTATAGCGAATATACGAAGCTAAGAATACGGCGGAATACACATCGGCGGCGATGATATTTTTTACATAATGCAACCAGACTTTGTTATGCCCGCTCCACATAAGATGGTTTTTAAATGGGTCTGTATTTCGGTCTTTTATAAAAGGTATTCAAGTCTGCGCCGCAGCCGCATTTTTTACTGGTGCTGCAACTATCAAAAGTAACAAATATCATACCCGTTATAAGCATATAAATGAGTATCCTGCTTTTTGGCTTCATAAAATTATCTTTGTAAAGTTAAAAATTATTAGCAATATACAATCCTAAAAAAATATTAATATCTCCGCTTGATTGGGGTTTGGGGCACATGACGCGGTGTGTTCCCATTATTCGTTATTTGCAAGGCTTGGGGCACGCCCTGACAATAGCCTGTAATGACCGCCAACGCACCTTTATAGAGGAAACCTTTGATGCCATAGATATTATCCATCTTGAAGGTTATGAGGTAAGGTATGGCAAAACTGAAAAAGGTCTCCCTTTTTTAATGCTTTCCCAACTTCCCGCATTATTTAGAAAGATCAGGTCTGAGCATGAATGGCTGTTGAGGACGGCAGATAAAATGCACTTGGACGGAATCATATCCGACAACCGTTATGGCTTATACCACCCACACATTCCATCTGTTATAATGACTCACCAGTTGGAAATACAAACAGGAATGGGCGATGCTATGAATAAGCTCTTACAGAAAGTTCATTATAAATTTCTTAATCGCTTTAATAATATTTGGGTTCCGGATTTGCAGGGAGAAATAAATCTTGCAGGAAAACTTTCCCATTCAGAATCGTTGCCTGTAGGTACTTGTTATCTTGGATTGTTGTCGCAGTTTGAACTACCTCAATCTATCCCACCGGCGAAACAGGGAGATACTAATGTACCATTGTTAATACTGCTTTCCGGTACTGAGCCGCAACGGAGCATTTTATCAAAAAAATTGTGGCAGCAGGTACAAGATTATAGTAGCGAAGTCAATTTTGTTGAGGGCAGTACAAATGTTGTTTCGCCTGAAACTATTCCTTCGCACATTACTTATCATAAGCAACTCGCCGGGAAAGAACTTTTACAGGTGTTGCAGGATGCCGGAATAGTTATATCCCGCAGCGGTTATTCTACGTTAATGGATTTGGTTTTGTTGAAAAAGAAAGCAATTATCATTCCGACGCCTGGGCAAACAGAACAGGAATATTTGGGCAGGCATTTGCATGAGCTCGGAATATTTTACAGCGCTTCGCAAAAAGATTTTAATTTAAAGCAGGCGCTAAAAGAAACAATGCATTTCCCGTTTAAAAATTTCGAAATGGAAGAGGCTTTTTCCGGGTATAAGAAAGTGCTTGATGATTGGCTGCGAACGCTCGCTTAGTTTTGGTCTTCGTTTTTTCTATTCATATCCACAATTTTCCATTGGTCGCCGACGCTGTATAAAAGCATATATTGAGACGAGGGGTGTTTTAACGTTAGTTCGTACCAATGTCCTGAGTCTATCATATTCAATTTGTAGTCTTTTGTTTCGTAGCTTCTGCCGCCATGCCCTTCATACCACCACCATGTTCCCCATTGATTGAGGGTTACGTGTAGCATGCTGTCATTCACTACCATTATATGCGCGCCGTCTTTGGCAGTGAGCATGTTGTAAGACGCCACATCATAAATGACATTATTCACCTTTTTTTCTACAAACTGGTCCCGCATGGCTTTATATTCACCTTCGGGCTGGGCGCCTATCATGGCAATGCCGTTCATGTTTTCGGGGATGTTGAGGAGCAATATTATTTTATCACCTGCGGGAGGAAGATTTTGCAGCAGGCTGTTGTCAATATTGGTGGATTGCTGCCAGTAGCGGTTTACCTTGATTGTGAAATAAAGATTTGTCAATCCATAAACTGATAGAAGCAATATGCGGATATACTTGTTGGGTATATAGCTGACAAACAAGGCGAGCAGCATATATACAAACGCATTTAAAAAGTAGGTGTAGCGGTCGTAAAACATCAATAAGATATCAGGAAATGCAAGCGGCGTTAAAATGAATAATGACAATAGCAGCCACACAAAGAGCAGCGTGCCTGCTTTGCCTTTCGACGCCATTTTTTTGAACCGGGCAGCGATGTAAATGCAGAGGACTATAAATACACTGTAAAAAACAATCAGTCCCTTGGTGGATTCACATAAGTGATATACTTTCTGGCGGATGTCGTATGAAAAATAGCGACCGAAAAAAAGGACGTGGAATAAATACTTGGGGGCTTTGCACAAATAGTTCACCGCAGGCTGCACAAGATTTTCCGCAATGTGGGCGAAATGAGCATACACGAGCCGCAACGCTACAAGGTGCAGAAAAAATAAAATAAGCTGCGGTATAAAGAACCATTGAATCGTTTTTTTAAATACTTTTTTATCGTAGTGAAGTGCGGTGCGGTAATATGCTGCCAGCGTTAAGGTGAACCACGGCGTTAAGTAAAAAATTTCTAAAGAGTAGGTTGATAAAAAATAAATAATCCCTGCCCACCAGATATATTTATAGCGGGGCATATACAGGAACTGCTGTACACAAAACAGAATGAGCAAAATAAATAAAAACCCCTGCAAATAATGATAGGAAGCCTCCCAAACAATAACCTCCGAAAGGTGCGGACTAATCGTGTACAATATAACTCCGCCCAGTGCAATTGCTCCTGCATTTTTTATACCTGAATCAGTAAAAAGTCTGCTACAGATTATAAACACAAGCCACGCATTTACGGCATGCATCGTTACCATCAGCACATGCCAGCACCAGGGATTTGCGCCCCATAGCTTATAAAATAGGTAAGTGGTGAATTGGGTGAATTGATATAGGCTTGGTATGCCCGATTGTGTGCGGTTGATATAATCCCAAAAACCCATGTGGGTAATGTTGTACAACCATCCCGCTGAGTCTATTACCCACCCTGCCTTTGCTGTGGGCAGGTATAGAATAAACGTAACCAGCCACAGCAAGCAGAATACAAACAAATTTTTCTTACCCTCTGTAGGTTCAGAAGCCAAAATGCCGGATGATACTGTACTACCCAATTATTTTATAGATTAAAAGATTTGGAATGCTTATGAAAGAAATCCTATAAGTTAGG
>Ga0207047_1227_pt1 | contig 12604 bp, 11 predicted proteins | sample Alteio_BWMinCont_67_FD_153302 | JGI IMG/M metagenome (GOLD analysis project Ga0207047, IMG submission 153302) | Enriched cells from forest soil in Barre Woods Harvard Forest LTER site, Petersham, Massachusetts, United States -... | ecosystem: Environmental > Terrestrial > Soil > Temperate forest >...
ATTTCACTGTTGACCGCCGATTGCCCGCCATCGAACACGCCGACCACCTGCCATCGCCCCCTACCGAACTTCAGCGTCGACCCCAGCGACGCCGCCGGGTACCGCTTGGCGATCGACTTCCCCACCACCACTTCGCGCAATCCCGGCTGAAACCACCGCCCCGCTGTCGTGCTCAGGTTCCGCATCTTCACGCCCGCCGGCAACAACCCCCGCACCGTCACGTTCATCCCCGACGGACTATCCACGCTCGGTAAATTGATCACCGAAATCACTTCCCCAGACGCCATCGTCTGTCCATCGTCCAATGTAGCCAACCCCGGCAGCAATTTGATCAACTGATACGCCGAATCGGAAACCGAACTGTTCAACTCCGCCGTGCTCCCTTTACGCATCACCACCGCCTGAAGCGGGTGCCCCGTTGAGGCGAACACTGCCCGCAGCCCGTTCATCAGCGACATCGCGATCACCAGCACGCAGACCGTCAGCGCGATCCCCGCCGCGGTCATCAAGGTGGTCGCTTTTCGTTCGACCAGGTTCCGGAGGTTGTAAGCCAGTGGCACGCCCATGTCGTTAGCGGCAACCCGTTATTACGCCGCGCATCGGATTATCCCGCGTATCTCATTGATTCCACTACCGACCGGCGCGACGCAAACCATGCCGGCAGCGCTGCGCTGAAAATACCGATCACTATCGCAATCGCCAACACAGTACCCGACATCCAGGGCCGAAAAAGCGGCAGGCGAAATTGCACCGAACTGTTATACGACGCTCGACAGATCAAGGTCGCCGCCAAACACCCGAGCAATCCTCCAACAATCGACAACAACGCCGCCTCACCCATCACCAGCCCGCGAATTTCTCCGGGCGTAAAACCCAGCGTCCGCAATATCGCCGTCTCCCGGATCCGCTCGCGAACGGTCATCGCCACCGTGTTGGCCGACATCAGTAAAATGGTGAACATCACCGCCCCGCTGATCGCCGCGAGAAACAGCTTGAGGTTTCCCAGAAACGCCAGGAAGCTCAACCCAAACGCCTTCTCTGATTCCGACTTCGTCGGCGCCGGCGAATTGTCGAACGTCGCATCGATCGTATTGGCGATCCTCGGAACATCATTGGCACTATCCGCTAAAATCAAAAATGCTCCGACCGTATCCCGTTGCCCGCCGGCCCCCGAGAGACTCTCCTGAAGATAATGAGCATTGAACAGCAACACCTCATCCTTTTCGGGACTGGCGAAGATCCCCACCAGCGTCAACTCCGGATTGACCGGGAAAATATCCCCAATCAGGTTGATCCTCTCCCCGATCTTCCACCCCAAGCTGTCCGCCAGCGTCTTGGTCGCAATCGCCCCCGTCTGCTGATGGATGAATGCCTCCTTCTGTTCAGCCGGCATCTCGATATCCGGCCTCACCGCCAGATAATCCGCCGGATCGACCGCAAAGCGGGCAAATTGATCCTGGGCATTTTGGTTATCTTTGTATTTCCCGCCGAACCACTGCCAGGTCGTGATCGCCTTCACACTCGGAACCGCCGCGATCCTCGGCTTGTACGCCGCCAGCAACGGCTGCGCTAGCGAAACGCGGTGATGCACCACCAGCCTCAGCGCCTGCGCCGGCGACGTATCGTCCGGCGAAAACAGCGAGTGATACATCGCCAGCAATACCCCGAGCAGACACAGCGACACCGTCACGCTCGCCACCGTGAGAGAACTCCGCCGGCGATTCCGCAGGGCATTGCGAGTAATAAATGGCAAATGCTGAAGCATCGTTCGAGGCGACCATTGTTGCCGCAGATGCGACGACCGGCAAGAACACTGCATGAGGCAAATCTTGGTCATTTTTTGCGATGTTTGTCAGTTTTTGATGAACTCGCTACCGTTTACCCCACCCATGCCAGGCCCTTTTACATCGCGCCCCGAACCCTCCGAATACAACCCCTACTTCGGCAAATACATCCAATTGGTCCCCGAAGGCGACATCCGCCTCTTCCTCGAATCCCAACTCCACGAGTTCCTGACCCTCTTGACTCCGCTCACCGAACCCCAATCCCTAGTCCGCCACCCCCCGTACACCTGGAGCATCAAGCAGGTCCTTGGCCACATCACCGACGGCGAGCGTGTCTTCGGCCATCGTGCCCTCTGGATCGCCCGCGGCGCCCCCGCCCCGCTCGCCTCATTCGACGAAAACGACTTCATGCGCCACATCGATTTCGATCAGTATCCCTTCTCCGAACTCCTGGAAGAATTCGCGCTGGTCCGCCGCTCGCAAATCCAATTCTTCCGCCATCTCGATGCTGATTCTTTCCTCCGCCGCGGCATTGTTGGCGAGCATTCGACCAGCGTGCGCGCCCTCGCCTACATCATGGCCGGGCATGCCAAGCATCATCTAAACATTTTGCATCAGCGATTAAATTAGCGGCTCCGATTATCAAACATCTTGTTTAACCCCCCCGCTTGCGGAGCGCGTTCCGGCGATTAATACCGTTCGAGATTTGAGGACCCATATTTGGTCCTTTATCTGATATCCGACGCGCTTCTTGACCATTGCCCAACCAATCCAACGCCGGGACCGACCGGATCGGTAGCTCTATTTCAAGGAGGCTACATAATGGGCGGATGAGATTTCTTACAGTATGGAGGTGGTTGTCCCGCTTTATCTTATAGTACGCGTACGGTTCATGGAGCGGACACTCACGGCCGGGATGAACTTTCGGAAGTGGCGGGAACACTTTGTCTTGAAGTAGGACGCAATTCTATTTGAAATCCTTCGGCAATTGCCTCTTTGCCACCTTTTCCATTCGGGCCTAAGCTATAAATAAGAACATAACCGTCCCCTTTCGGCGCATAAATAAGTTCTCTTCCCCACCCATCATGTAAATCATCGTCGTAGTTGGACCCCTCCGAAGGAAGCTCCGAGAGGCTCTTCGGTAGTCTAGTGTTGGCTGAGACATATGCAATTATTCGACGTTCAGTGATCATTATACGTGTCTTCGTAAGATCAATTGGCGATATCGTGTCATACCCGAGCATCGTTATGACTACTGCTACGACTGGCGATAATATGATGGCAGAAGCTCTCATAGATAATCTTGTTGTTAGAAACATCTAAAGGGTGGACAAAAATGGGACAAAATGGGGCAAGGCCAAAGGCCTGTCCTTTCTTTCCTCATGTCCCATCCCCGTTTCATTTCCCGATCAAGCGGCTCGTTTGGTTTTGCCCAACAGCGACCGGCGGATTTTGAGCCACACCGACCAAATCTTTGGAAACATACCCGGCGGAAGGGAATTCAACATTTGATAAATAGCCAGCCGAAGCCGACGGCTGAATTTGACCGGCAGTTTCCGGCAGGCCTGGATCGCTTCGTTTGCCAGATCGGGACAGCCGATTTCCATAGCGCTGACAATGACGCCGGTCATGCGCTGGGCCAGGGGTGTGACAAGACGCGGGTCGTCCATCCGCCCCAGGGACGCCGCTACCATAGCCATTCGCCTGTATGCGTGGACTGCGTGGTCCAATCCACGGCGGACTTTCTGTACGTCGGTGAGGCGCGGGCCCGCGTGGTCGCGGAATGCACACAAGTTCTCCGGCAGATAGACCAGCTTGGAGATCGAAAGCAATGCGCGCAAGCCGTATTCCTCATCCTCTCCCAGCGAAATGTCTTCCGACCACGGACCCGCGGCGTGGCAGGTCGCGCGCCGATAGACGCCGACCATCGTCAACACGAGCGGGCTGCAATAAAAGTCCGCCGCGTCGGTTAACTTTGCACGCTCGACGGAGATTGGCGGCCATCCGTTCAGACCCTCAAGCCGCGTCATGTGGCCCAAGATATAACCGCTTCCGGGATAGCGCTGCAGCAGGCCGATGTGAATCTCGAGCTTTCGCGGATGAAGAATATCGTCGGAATCGAGGAATTGAATGAATTCGCCGCGGGATTCGATCAGGCCGCGGTTGCGCGCCGATCCGACGCCCCAGTTGGACTGATGAAAATATCGGATCGCGATGTCGGAGTGTCCGCCGCAGCTCTGCCCCCATCGATCGACGACGGATGGCGTGTTGTCGGTGGATCCATCGTCCACGACGATGATTTCGATGGGCCGATAAGTTTGTGCGATGGCGGAGGCCAGCGTTTCGTCCAGCAGCTTTTCGCGGTTGAAGGTCGGAATAATGATGGAAGCAAGTCCGCTCTCCCCGCGTGGGGCCATCCAGGCGCCGTGGTGGGTCTGCCGGGCGAATTGATCCGAAACGGATTCCATGGCTTCGGGGTATATCGGCTATCCAGACAACATAGTCGGGCGAACTGCATTAGAGCCTCTAACAAAATGAGGCAGGGCCGCGAGAGCCAACCCTGAAGGTGCAATCGCTATTCAAAGCCACCTCACAAAAGCTCATGAAGCCGGCGAAACACGAAGCCCTCTTTTTTCAGCCGCGGAACCAGCCACCGTGTTAACTCAAACCGATGTCTATTCAATCGTAATGTCTCGGCTGATTCTTCGGCCAGCCCACAACAGGAATGCAACAGCACAACTCCCTTTTTCCGCTTTTTGATCTGCGCCAGATACGCGTTCTGGCATCTTTTCCGCGTCCATTTCTTCCAGCCCCGCCACTGTTGGCCGATCTGCCAGTCTCGTTCGTCGATGTCCCACAAGATCGGGCCGATGTATTTCGCGGCATCGCCGCTCCCATTGAGCGCTTGCGCCACCTGGGGCGACCACTCACCATAAGGCGGCCTCAGAAAAAATGGACCGCCGCCAATCTGTTTTGCAATCAAACGATCCGTCGCGACAACCTCCGAAACGAGCTTCCCCTGATCTGACACGATGCCTGTCATACGCGGATGACTAAACGTATGGTTTCCCACGCCGTGTCCCAGATTTATCAACTCCTCCACTGCCTTGGGCTGGCGTTCGATAAGCCGTCCGATAAGAAAAAAAGTCGCGCGAACTTCCATCTCCGCAAGAAATTTCGCGATGTCGAGGGTATTGCCGCCCGGCCCGTCATCGTAAGTCAGGGCGAGGGCCCCGTCGGGGATATTTAAATTCGTGGCGGATTCAGCGAGCATCGAGTCCTATATCGGCACGAAACGAAGATGGGGGCACGAAACGGGGAAGTAGTATTCGCCCTCGCCTTTCTTTCGCCGGGGTGAAGGTTTTAGACCGATTTCCACAGCCCCAATCCCCGCCACCCTTCCGCGAGTCTCTCAGCGCGATCTAATTTCGTTCGGCGCGCCGGCCGCGCGAAATTTCTGTTCCAGGAATAAAAATTCTCCCGCAACCTTGGCTCGCCAAAGAACTTAAACCTCATCCACCAGTCGCGCACTAAAAATCACTGCAAAAATCGCTAACGGACAACCCTCGCCGCCCCATCCTCTTACGGTATTCCCCATTCTTGACCCATACAGCCCGTCCCATAGAATGTCTCAATCTCCCGGGGCGATGGTCTAACGGGATGACGGCTGAATCGCATTCAGCAAATCGGGGTTCGATTCCCCGTCGCTCCATTCAGTTCTGAAAGCCGCAACGCCTTTCTGCCGAAAATTCAGCCGTAAATTCCCTCTTGCCTGTGTTGGTCTTTCTGCTTCCATACCAGGGTCTTTCAAGGAAGCCCTATGAGCATTGGAACAGCAGCCCCAACGATTCGGGCCGACGCTCCCGCCACTGGCGGCGTTGTATTGCGTGAGTTGGTAGGGTCTGCCGCCTGTATCAAAATTGATCGTTTGCCGCAGCACTGATCCATCCACGCCGCTGCCAAGGGTCGTGATGGCATCGGCGATCTTCCGTCCCAACAGATCGTAGCTGTAAGTGTGGACGTTGCCGTTCTGATCGGTAAAGGTCAGGGTTTGACCGATCGTGTTGTAGGTGAAGCTCTGCTTGTCTGAAGAATTGGTCCCTAGGTTGCCGCTGGTTTTGTCGGGGTATTGAATCGAAGCCAATAGGTCATTGGAATAGAGGTTGGAGCCCGAGGTGGTGACGCCGTAGTTGTATTGCGTCGTCTGGCTGTTGGTGCCCGAGGGCATGACGGCTTAACATCAGCAATGAGTGATGTCCCCTTATCTGCCTCCGCAAATCACTCCTCTTGTACAATGCCCACCGTATCATGGCACCCGTCGACCACCTGTTCGTAGTCGAGGGCTTCCCAGCGACGTGGTGGCTCTGGCAAAGCCGATACATCAACACCGTAGCTCTTATGGGCTCCAATTGTTCCGATGAGCAGGGTGAGCTTATTGTTGATCTGGTGAACCCCGATGGAAAGGTCTGGCATATGCCGGACGGCAATGGCGCCGGCAGGCAGTGTGCCTTGAGTCTGCTTGAGAGGGTGTCGCCGCATCGATTCGTCCGATGGGTTCAACTCACGAACGATGAACAACCGACAGATTTCTCGGTAGAGGAACTGGCGGCATTGTTTGGTGAATGAACTCCGCGGAGCGATCATTTGGTCGCTTCGCTTTTTCTATCGCGGATGAGTTTTTTACACTACGGGATGGGCAGATTGCTCAAGTTCTGCTGCAAAGAGGCCGCGCGATGAGCGAATGAGATTTCTTTACCCTAAGGCCATTATTTGAAACGTGCCGCCAAAAACCGAGCTGTATCAAAAGCGCAGCTTGGGCAAATCCCGAGAATGTCCTGCTCAGTAGCTTTCGACAAAGGTTTGGTTGCCCGAATGCCGCGAACGAAACTTGGTCGAGATGCTGATATTTCCATGACTGCACGGCGACATTCGAGGTAAGGGGTTCCGGTGAACCATGTTGCCCAATCCCTCTCTCCAAAATGCCGCTCTAGATACCGGATTGTGAAATCAGTCGCGATCCCTTCCTCTAAATTGTTCGCGGCACCAACACACGGGTCGAGCAGATGGATGACCTCATTAGCAAGCTGGAAATATGCTCGAATAGGCGGGAATAAATGCGCCGAACTAAGTCGGACTACCAGATTTTTGGGATTCAGCGGAAACCAAATGTGAGGTGGACCATCGAAAAACTCAATTCCCAAAATCGTGAAACTCTCATCGCGTCGCCCATACATGGACTCGGCTTCGCGCAACATCTGACCTAGCCGGCTCGCTAGCGTGAACGAATTCGTCCCATTGACCTGTGGGACACTTAAGACCAATTCATCAGGAATATCCATGTGAGAGAGCCAACTGCAGTCTCAAGAAACATACCAATGAGAACACCTGTGTCCTTCAATAGATGTTTCAATTATGTTAGTATACCGCCTATCATCAGCAGTATCCAATTCGCATATCCGACACTTATTGCACCTTGGAAAAAGGCATTCGGAGTAGCGGCCGCACATCTGGCCAATCATGTCGACCAATCTGGTCTCGGCCATTTTGTGTTGGCAGACGCTCCAAATGGGGCGGCTTAGGGTCTATTACGTTCAAATTTGCCTGGCACATCTATTCGTTACTCAAGTATTTGGAATTACACTGTCGTCAATTATTGCATGGACGTGGGGGATAGGGACCACCAGGTCGTCCCGGCCACGGATCATGTGGCCCTCCCTCACCGTTAGGCATATCCGGTCCGATTCGACCTGGCCCAGGTTCGTCCGGCGGCATCGGGCCAAATGGGCCTCGGTCATCTCCGGACAATGGATCTCCACCTATGTCGCTTTCACCCATTGTCGCCAGTTCGTCTGCCGCTGCCGCCTCTGCTGCGAGATCACTAGCCGTTGCCCCGGTTGCTCCGACTGCCCCGGTTGCGCCGACTGCCCCGGTTGCTCCGACCGCCCCGGTTGCGCCGACTGCTCCGGCTCCCAGACCATCTACGATTACTCCGCCGACTACAACACTACCTCCCGCTAAGACGATTCCAGCAACTCCTATGCCTACGCCTTCACCGAAGGCACCAACAACCCCACCGACGGTAGCCGGCGGGATATTTTTAGTCCATCCCTTTGGACGCATCACAGGTGCGATGCCGGCGGCTAGGCCAAGCCAATCTGTGCACATTATTGGGTTAGAGTTATATGACAGATACAAACCCATTGCATCCAGATAGCCTGCAGGATCAACTTCCATCCATCTCCCTAAAGCTGGATTGTAGTTACGATACCGAAATAAATAGAGTTTGGTCGCATTGTCCAATCGACCTCCATGGTTCAAGTATAACCATCCGTAAGCGTCAGTCGTTGAACTTCCACCCGACGTAAGAACCGCAGCATTTCCGTAAGGATCGTAAACAAATCGCTCACTCACTATCCCGCTTGTGTCAACCAAGGCTGAGACGTTCCAGTTGGCGTCTTGCTGGGCGTATCGCCTTCGACCCAATCCAGAGCCGCTGATTCCTAAATTGCCGCTCGAGGAATTATCATCTCGCAGAACAAGGTCGTCGATGAATGCTCCACCCCACAAATGTTGGTTAGTGACTATCGAGCTCTGTCGTTCCTCGACGAGTTGCCATCCGTGATCGAAATAACAATCCGTTGTTGTTGAGGCATGCGTTTCCTTGATCCTCCATCCCTTCGCGTCGTATGCGTAACTGGCAATGGTCGTGCTGCTTGAATTCTTCACGGTGACCAGCCGATTCCAGGCATCGTAGGTGTACGTATTACCGGCTTGATCGGTAGTAGTGCTGCCGTTGGAGTCGAACGTCAGACTTGTGCTGCCCACCGCGGTTAATTGATTCCTTGAGTTGTGCGTACGGCTCGTAGCCGTCCCATCAATCGTCTGGCTGGACCAGTTACCTAGGGCGTCAAGGCTCCAACTCTCCGCATGACTCGGCAGTGTCGAAGCCGTGGAAACTGTGTCCAACGCGCCACTGCCGTTATTTCCCGAAGCGGAGAGCGCCCCGCGGCGGAACGCGGCCAGACGATTCAGGTTGTCATACGCTTGCGCGTTGTCGCCGGTAGCGGAACTATTTGCGTGATAGAGTTCGCTCAGTCCCGAATTTTGCAGATTGTTCTTATAAAGCGCGTTGCCATCGCGGTCGTAGGCGTACTGGAATCGATCGCTCGTAGTCGTCCAGAACTGATCGATGACGCGGCCAAAGCGATCGAGACCGGTGTACTGATCACCACCGTCATTGTTGTAGCTGGAATCGCCCGATTGCTGAATGTACGTCAGATTGACACCTGGCTCGGGATGAGCGCGCTGCACGATAGTGCCGGCGCCAAGATAGCTGTAGTCCTCCAAATGCGTGCCGATTCCTCCCGAGCCATTGTCGTCAGCCAAATAATCGATCCGGCTGATAGTCCCATCCAAGGTGGAATTGTCGTAACCGAAATGGAGAGGACGGCCGTTGGGATAAACCATGTTCGTCAATCGGCTGTTGTTAGCGCCGCCACTCATCAACGTCCAGCCATATTGCACGCTGAGAGACGGTGTGCCCGAGGTGACGACCGCACCGTTGTGCTCCTGATACTCTTGGTTCAATTGGCCCAAGCCGTTATACATGTCCTGAACTTGATTGACGACGCTCCCGCCACTTGCGGCGTTGTACTGGGTGAGCTGATAGGCCCTGCCGCCTGTGTCAAAACTGATCGTTTGTCGACGAACCGAACCATCGACCCCACTACCGAGTGTCGTGATGGCATCGGCGATCTTCCGTCCGAGCAGATCGTAGCTGTAGGTATGCACGGTCCCGTTCTGATCGGTGAAGGTCAGAGCTTGTCCGATCGTGTTGTAACCGAAGGTTTGCTTGTCAGATGAGGCGGTGCCCGGGCTGCCGCTGGTCTTGTCTGGGTATTGAACAGAAGCGAGCAGATCATTGGAATAAAGGTTGGAGCCTGTCGTGGTGACGCCGTAGTTGTACTGCGTCGTCTGGCTGTTGGTGCCCGACGGCATGACGGCCTGAACAGTCAGCGTATGGCCAAGACCATCGTAGGTCCGGACGGTCGCCCGGTCCGTGGAATTGGTGACCGACGGCAGATTCGATGCGGCGAAATTGCTCACGTCCCTAATGCCATGAAGATAAAGCCAAATCGGCTTGGAAAGGGTCCGTTTTTATCGCAAAACGCTGATGGCCCGTGCTTATCTTCGTGGCATTAGCTCACGTCCCGGTTTCATTGCCCTACTCCTAAAAGGTGGCGTAGCGCGCGGATGAAATCTCTGGCACTACGTCTTGCTATGCGCTACGGGTTCCTCTTTTGAAAGCCACATGCCGACTTCGGAGACTTCACCACAATAGCGACATCTAATGGAATCTACAGTGCTTTTGCATTTCCAACAGTGGCCGCGCGTCATCAGTGGATTACAGAGCTCCCCGCACTGCGTGCAGCGCATCGTGGGTGCCGCGAGAGCGCGGCTACCACAATGTGGGCAAATCGCGGCGCCATCGAAACCGAACCGTCGCTCGGCCGCCAACATTGCCAATGACCACCGCAATAAACTCACGTTCATCCAAGCAGCTATCGACAAAAGAGCAGCGCCTATATACTCCTGTGCGTATATAAGCCACGTCCCGACACCCAGAGCGAACCCCATGCCCGCAATGCCACTCGCGAATCGACTTCGCGTCAAACCTAATCGTGCGGCCATTGCCGCTTGGGTGATTCGTCCTCCGTCGAGTGGCCAGATCGGAAGCAAATTGAAAATCGCTAACCCCATATTGGTCCAGCCTAGCCTCCATAATAAATCATTGGCATCGCTCCAGCGGTGATGATCAAACGAGTGCCAAAGCAGAAATACGATTGGCACAAGCACTATGTTAACGGCTGGACCTGCACTGGCAATAAGGACTTGGCTCCTCCATCGTTGAGAATAATCTACTATTGCGAACCCGCCCAACGGCCATAAAATTATCTCCTTCGATTGTCGGCCAAACAACCGTGCGGCTCCAATGTGCCCCAGTTCATGTAGCATGAGAAGAATAAAAGTGCCGATGAATTGCGCTACAGCCCATGGCCAAGACGAATACAATTTCGCGGCCCAGACCGTCCAGAGCACCAGAAATAGGAACCATGACCAATGAATAGAAACAAGGGTCCCGAAAATGCAACCGATCCTAAGTCGCGTGCCCAAAAGTTGGGTGGGCGAAATCGGCTTCTTAGATCTAACCATATGAACTACATATTAACATGAACTGAAGAATCTCCATGCTTGCAACACTACTCGTTTTTCGAAACCTATGGCGCAAGATTTCGAATCTCAGATTCGTGCCATAGTATCAGGCTACTCACAAAGCGGGAACATCACTTCGCAGTGGGTGAACATTTGTTGAGTCCCCATAACCCGAGGCCGCCAGCAATAGCCCATGGCACCCACTTAGGAAGCCAGTCCGGCCATTGTGGTCCCGGATTTGGTGTTGGATCTACGGGCCCAGGGTCGATCGGAGCAGGTTCATAGTCCAATGGGCCAATTGGCTCGCCTCCATCAGCCGCCGCATCGGAAACTGCATCCAATGTTGCATCCCCGCTTATGAATAGCCCGTCGACTAGTCCTCCTTCGGCCAGTGCAGTACCTCCACTCGCAATTACAACCATAGGAATCCCGACACCGATTAGTACGCCTCCCCAGGTCTCATCCTTTCCGCCTCTTGGATTCTTTTTCCCGCCCAACACCGGCGCCGCTAGGCCAGATGGGTCGTTAAGCGTGACCGGATCACTCAACTCGCTTTGATATCGATTTAGACCATTTACATAGCCCACCGGATCTTCCCTCATCCATCGCCCGAGTACCGCGCTATAGTCACGGTGGCGGAAAAGGTAAAGGCTTGTTGCCGCATCGAACCGACCACCTTGGTATCGGTAGGCCCAATTATAGGCATCGGTCGTCGTACTGCCACCCGCATTGAGAACCATCGCATTTCCATAAGGATCATATGCAAATCGTTCCTGCACACTCGCGCTTGTGTTGATCAGCGCCGTCATATTCCAATTCGCATCTTGTTGAGCATAAAGACGTAGTCCAAGACCGGAGCCACTAATCCCGAGATTTCCGCTTGTCGAATTATCATCTCGCAGAACCAAGCCATTGATATATGCTCGGCTCCAAACGTATTGGGCAGCCACTGTTGAACTTTGTCGCTCTTCGATGAGCCGCCGCCCTGCATCAAAATAACAGTCTGTCGTTGTCGAGCCATGCGTTTCTCTAGTCCTGCATCCCTTCGCATTTGAAGTGATAATCCCTGCGGGGTTTGAGTGATTACTGACAATAGTAGATCACCACCCTCGGCAGCGGCGTAGACGGATCGATTCTTCGACGGACAATAAGTTTCGATACAGGCGGCAGACCCTATCAGCTTACGCAATACAACGCCGCCAGTGGCGGGAGCGTCGTCAATCAAGTCCAGGACATGTACAACGGCCTGGGTCAATTGAACCAGGAGTATCAGGAGCACAGCGGTGCGGCCGTCACATCCGGCACTCCTTCGCTCAGTGTTCAATATGGCTGGACGCTTATGACCGGGGGCACCAACAACAGCCGGTTGACGAACATGGTCTATCCCAACGGCCGCGCGCTCCACTTTGGATACGACAACGTCACGGTCGATGGCACCATCAGCCGCATCGATTATTTGGCCGATGACAACGGCTCTGGCGGCATTGGCACGCATTTAGAGGATTACAGCTATCTCGGTATCGGCACCATCGTACAGCGCGCTCACCCGCAGCCTGGCGTGAACTTGACCTACATTCAGCAATCCGGTGATACCTACTATTCCAGCG
>Ga0207047_1228_pt1 | contig 12592 bp, 9 predicted proteins | sample Alteio_BWMinCont_67_FD_153302 | JGI IMG/M metagenome (GOLD analysis project Ga0207047, IMG submission 153302) | Enriched cells from forest soil in Barre Woods Harvard Forest LTER site, Petersham, Massachusetts, United States -... | ecosystem: Environmental > Terrestrial > Soil > Temperate forest >...
TATTAATGATATATGTTTCATGCGTTAATTTCTCCTTCAAAAGGTGATACGATTAATTAGGTTTGTGTTTATGATTGATTGATTTGAATTGGTGAGTAGATTAATTCGCTTTGATATGATTGGAATGATACAATTGATTGATTCAAAAAATTGAGTTTCATTATTAATTTCCGCTGTGTATTTTTATATTTTGTTTGATATATCGCTGAAAAGACCGAGAAAACATATAATTATTCTTAATATGCTAGCTAGCGGAGCAAGGTCCGTTAGGACCTCGGGAATTAGTTCTTCCCGTATATAGATTGCCGAAGGCATTTCCGAATCTTATATGTTACGCTAAGATTACTTCACTTATTTCTCTACATTCGCTCATTATTTAAAATTGATTCTAAATCATTTTAATAATATATTTTACAAATATACATACATATAGAATTATGGACGAAGATCAAGCGTTTAAAGCAACTAGACTCCAGCGTGTTCAAAAAAAATTAAATGAACCTCTTCATGATTCGCATCACACACTCACACCTACTACTATACAAAAATACTTGGATTATCAGAAAAAGTTGACTAATCTTGGAGTAGATCTCGATAATATTCATGATGTTGAAGATCTTTATCAAAAAATACAACATATTCCCCTCGTCCGTAAATCTGGTTTCATCTCACCTAGTAGTTGTGGTGATTATCTTAATGCTCTATCATATTTCTTAAAACATAAAGAACACAAAACTGATCATGATATTTATGTTCAGTGTTATTTAGGCGTTATTTTAAATGACATTACTGCTGTTAAAAAATTAAAACAAGCTCAAAATAATAACGCCGGGAAACAAGCTGTTAATTATATCGATTGGATTAAGGTTCAAGAAGTTTATGACTTACTAAAAGCTAATAAGGATGCTAATAAACAATGTTCTAAAAATTTCCTACTACTATCATTATATTTTTTAATGCCTGTCAGAAGAAGAACCGACTATGGTCTAATGGTCGTCGTCAACTCTGAAAAAGATGCTCAGTTATCAAATGATTTTAATTATTATGTTAATACTGATAAGGGATTCTTTATCTTCAATCAGTACAAAACTTCTAATACTTATTTCCAACAAATTTTGATCATTAATGATGACTTGGATAAAATCATCAAGCGATATATTAATAAATATAAAATAACTGGCTCTTTGTTGAAGTATAAAAGTGTTCGATCAATTACTGAAGCTTTGACTAATATTTTTAAATCTTATTTAGTTCAAAATATTGATGATTCTCTTGATGACAAAATTAAGCCCAAGCGTGTAAGTATTAATATCCTCAGGCATGCTTATATTAGTCATTTGACTCAATCTGGCAAGTTAGATACTTTGCATAAACGTAATATAATCTCTAAGGCCATGGCACACTCCGTCCTTCAACAACTTGAATATGTAAAGGATCCTAATAAAAAATTTACTCAAGTTGACGAAGATCGATTAATGAAAGAATTGAAAAATTCTATTATTAATGGTGAACGTATCTCTCTCGCTGGTATAATTTAACTATCTTTGTTTTGATATGTGATTCTTGTATATCGCTTCTTTACAAAATCTATTATGTTCTAGCAATATTGACCCCTTCTCTGACAACGATAATATATCACAATATTCTATTATTCGTTCTTGTAATTCTGCTTTGATCACCGGAATCTCCATTAACGATATCCTCTTTTGCGTTATTGACTTCGCTGTTGAGTATTTTAATGGCTTACAATTCCTCATATAATAATATACGTATTTCGCCTTCAATATTTCATTGAACTCTAATGCTATCATGTCTGAATTATAATTCACTTTCCCTTTCGTATAATATATTTCACTCTTCGATGAGCTTATTCGCGCTATTAATATTATTTCACCTTCTAATATTGATGTGTCCACATATTTCTCTACTCCTGATGGTGTGTAGTATGGATATAATTCCCCTTTGCTATTATCCGTTTGACCTGCTTTCGTTACTTTCGTTAATTCTGATAGCTTCTTCGTCTTCGCTCCATTTGTTAATGTCATTATATAATTCACCATATTCTCCTTATTATTCTCCTTGTCGCAAAACGCTTCGATTATCTCCGTGTGATTTGATATCAGATTATTATTATATATAAACTTCCCTTGATCTTCTATTGATGCTACTCTCATCTCTAATTTTAGTATCTTCTCTATATCTATTTTCGAGCTGTCTTCATTTCTTAATTTTATTATCTCCTCTCGTCTATTCTTTATCATGTATTCAACGTATTCCGGCATTATCTTCTCTACTGATTTGAATGTTAAACTTATTATTGAACCATCCGCTGCTGTCTTCCCTGATACTAGATTTATTCTGCCAATTGATCCTCCAGATATCGCTAGCAGCAAATAGTATTTGTCTTTATGGAAAAAATCATGTGATGATGAATATTTCTCTTCCTCATGTTCACTTGAATAATATCGTATTATCTTCTTCTTATCTGTTTTCAATTTCGTCTCATCTGTCTTCCCTTTTCCCTCTATCGCTAATATGTCTCCTAATATAATTCTCCCCTTTCCATCGTCTTTCTCAGATTCATTTCCTTCATCCATTTCGTTCATATATGTCTCTATGTCCATAATGTAATTATTCTCCTTCATCTTATCCATTGTTATCTTAAATCTTTGATCTTCTCTTACCTTGTCCCCCTCCTTCATTAGATAACTAAATTCGATTACCTCTGTCGGTGAACCCTTTCGGGCGTAGATTATTGAACAATCCTTTATCATATTCTTTAGTGATATTATTCTCTTCACATTCATTTGTGTTAACATATATTTACGTGTCATCACATATTGATTATTCTTTATCCCGGGCAATGCATCCTCTGATAATATCTTGTCAGGCACTATTATTGCTAATTCTCCGTTCGCTGTCAATGATTTGACAAAAAGAAGTAGCAACCCTAGATTAGAATTCGTTTGGTTAATTTTATGCCCGTTTACCATTATCGATCTTATTTCCTCCGTTACTTCCGATTTTTGGAAACAGATCTCGTTCTTATTTATATTCGATATTATCGTCGTCGGATTCTTCTCATTTGGTCTTATCAGTCCCTTCATTATATCTCCTGTCCTTATTTCTATGTCTTTTAAATCCGTTGACCCGCTTTCAATATACATACTCATTAATTCCATATTCCTTTCACCTTTTGTATTCCCATAACCCCATAATTTATTCATTCCTTCATTTTCTCTATTCATTGATTTCATGTATCTATTTATCCTCGTCATCATTCCTATATTATGCACAAATGGTATCGATATTATATTCTCTCTCTCATGTTCCATTTCACATAAATTTATCATATAGTCTATTATCGATCTCTCTATGTATTGATATGAATTGTTTGATAGTGTTCCGCTTGTTCTACCTTTGAAAATCTCATATATTGACCCAAATATATCCCCCTTCCTCACTGTTTCATTTATCTCAAACTCCCTTAATATTCTTATTATTTCCTCTAATGTCTCCACATTTCTTAAATCGTATTCTATCTTCATACCAAATATCTTGTTTATACTCTCCGTTATGCATTTCGGCTCTCCTACTGTGCACTCGCAATACATTATTTCCCTTATTTTCTCCACTTCCTCCCTACCACCTCTGAACGAAAATGATTTGCTCATCTCTAGTTTCTCGCAGATCTCATTCGTTAAAAATCTATATATCGTGAACAGCATGCAATAATCAAACTTCTTCTGTACAGATAGTCTCTTCTCATTTTCTACTAATATCTTCTCCAGTGATAATATTAATCTCTTTATTTCCATCCTTTTATTATATTATATAACATTATATTTTTATTCTTATATCTCTTTCTTTCAATTTTTTATTTATTCTTTTTTAAACAATTATCTCAATTTTTATTCTCCCTTCTTCGTGAGTATGTTCCTCCGTTATATACGCACTTTGACATATTCTTAAATATATAATCATCGACGGATTAATTTATTAAACAATCGTCTCTTATATCCTTATACGCTCTCTTCAACATTTTTATTGTTCCACGCCTTAATATTTTCTCTATCTTTCTCATTCCTCCTACTCATTCTAACTCTTTCCCTTCCGTTTGTCCTTTTTAGATCCCTTTCTACAGTATTCTCCTTTATTGATTTCTCTTCCATTTTCCCAAAATTAACTTTCCTCATGTCTTCATAACCTTAATCGTTCTGTCCTACTGTGATTTTATATCCGCGTCACGAGATATCACTATCGACTATCTGGAATGATCATTTATTTAATTAAATACTTTCCGCGATTTCTATATGAGCCCGCATCGATGTATTTCGGTGCTTTTTCAAAGACAAAAATTATGTCTTTGTGTGTCGATTATAATCTGATAAGCCTAATGGAAATGTACTTTTTATATTCAGGTTATTGACAAAATTTGTATTGATATTATTATCGACAATTTTTGTCGCCAAATCTAAAATCATTATTTCAATTTTAATTTCTCTACAATTTTCTTCGGAACTTTATATCGATTAATAATATTCCTCTTCTCTACTGTATGACATCTTGATGTACATCTTTTATAGAGTTGGTGGAAATACGGATGATCTCGGCAATTACAGTAATAGCACGATATTAACACATTATTCCTATCATGGGGTCTACTATTATCTATTCGATCTATGCTAAATTGATAACAACAACGTGATCTCCAGTTCGTCATAATTACTTCCTCTTCGCAAACGTAGCATTTGAATTCCTGTTTATCTAACAAATATTTGATATCCTCATAACACATATTACCTTCAATTTCAAATCTCTCTTTATCATAAAGTTTACATTTCCTAATTTTCTCTCTAATATTGGCATCCATATCCTCACGATAGATATTCACATTATCTTCATCGTGATTCCCTTCCCTATGATTAAGAATCTCCTTTTTAACTTCAGGTATTTGCTTACTGTCGCTTTCATCTACATAATTTCTATTTGTTATCACCTTCTTCCTATCTCCTATTTTGATCAGATTCTCAACCTCCGTTTTATTAAGCCGTGTACGTTTGACAATCTCATCGATAGAAACTTTCTCATTGTACAGGTTGTTCGCTATTCCTTTTAGTTTCGAAATGATACGATCCTCATTACGTTTGTGTTCATCACTAATCTCTGTTATTGTCATTCCTCGTTTTATCTCTTCCAGTAATCTCTCCTCTTCCTCTAATGTCCACTTTTTGATTAGACCGTTGATATCATATTCTGTTAATCCTGTCGCACTTATTATCTCGTTCATTGATTTCCCTTTCTCATCCAATTCACATACTATCATCTTTAATTTGTTCGTGATTCCATAATATGTCCTTCCAAAATCTTTACACATTTCTGATACTTCTCGTCCTCGTCGCAGAGATGCCAATAACATCTTCTCTTCTCCTTTCGTCCATTTCTTCCCAAAATTATTTGGCTTCGACATATAATTATATATTGTTATTTTCTCCTTATATCTCTTTTATATGATGAAATTAAATGTTTTGGCATGCTTTGTATAGGTTTATGAGAAAGATCTGAACGATCCTTTTTACGTGATTACCCCTTAAGAGTAATCACGTTCCAAAAAATGTTATTTCAATTCAATTCATCAACGATTTCACTAATTTCGGGGCTTTGTTTTTTTGTTCGCTCGATCTTCCCCTTCACTAAAATTTTCTTCTCTGGTCTCTTTCGTTTAACAGGTTTGAGTTCCCCCGCTTTGCATATATTGACTTCCCGTATTGGTTCATCCGTTACATCATTTGATGATTCCGTATCTATTAGCTCAGCAACCTTTTTCCCAATCTTACCATATTTCACTTCACTTCCATTCTCCGTTCGTTCCACTTTAATCGTCTCATTGTACAATCTAATAATCCGTTCATCATGAGATATGATCATTACCCACGAAAAGTGTTTCGTCATATAATCAAACAGTTTTGGTAAATTGCTTATAAATTTATTATCAGAATATTTTAACGATTCATCTAGAATCATGAAATTGCACTTCACATATGAGTTCCAATGGGCTAATGCAAGTCGGAAGGAAAGATTACATATAAAACTCTCGCACCCGGATAGCGTGGATATATTTATCGCTTTACCGTCTTTATTTATTTTAATGATGTCAATCGATCCTTTGTCATATTTTATCTCAACTTTGTAGTCAGCTATGTATGAAAATATATTATTCACTGTCGCTTCTAATTTGGGTATGACATTTTTTGATAAAATGTTGTCTACGAGGCCATCTTTATCTAATAGTCTCTGTATTTTAGTTAGTATTTCTATATCGTCCCGTATTGTCTGATAATCTTTAATTGATAATGTTTCACGATTGATATCTACTTCAGATTGCATTAGATCCTTCACAATCTTCTTCAGGGAAGTTTCAAATTCTGTTCTCATCATTTCTTTTGTACTTAGTTGGGCCTGCAGTGATTTGTGTTTTTTGTTTATTAATTCGTAGTCACTTAGTTTTTCCAAGGAGTCTTTATATTTAGTGTGTTGATCAATAAGTTTATCTAGTGCTATTTGATTTTGTTCTCGTTTAGTTCTAGCATTGTTTATTGTGTAGTTTACCTCTTTAATGTTACAATTCAATTTATTGATTTGTTCCGAGAGTTTAACATAAGCTTGATATTCGGGGGTACACTCCTCTAGTTTTATCTGACTAATTTCCTTCTTAATGACATCACATTGTTCTGTTAGCTCTTTATTTAATTTCGTATTCATGAGATAAACTTGGTATTCTTCTAAGATAGAATTTGATATCTCTACTTTTTGATTCAGATTTTCAAGTTCCAAGTTCAAAATTTTGTTCTCATTACTTAATTTCTCAATCTGTGTTTGCAACTGTTCGTTATTTTCCTGAATCTCGATCTGTTCATTATATTTGTTAAAATCTTTCGTTAGAACCTTAATTGATCCATTTATTTTACTCAATTTCTTGTTTAGAGTGTTGATTTTTAAATTATATGATCCCTCAAGTTCGATACATCTTAGTATCTCTTTTGTCGTTGGATTTTTCATACATGCAGTGCAGTCTTTGTTGTATTCATGATCTGTAAGCTCCTGGTGACGTTTCTGGATCTCAGTTAATTGGTGTTTGATCGTGTTTAACTCAGTTATATTTGATTCGTTATCCACTGTGAAAGCATTATATTTTTCATAGTTGGACGTCAATTTATCCGTTATTTGGACGTCTATAATTTTACCTGTTAGATCATTTAGTGTTGTATCATTGGATCCTATTTTATTCGATAGACCAACTATCTTCTTTTTTTGATTGGTTAAATTAGATTTCGTGTCGGTAATATCAGATTTGAAAAGATTATTAGGAATCATCTCGGATCGCAGGGTATGCTGCTTCTCCTCTAGTTGTTCGAGCTGACTCTGTCTGGCTTTCTGATAGTCTTGGTTTCGTTTTTCTATCAGTTTAATATTAGATGGTGTGACATCATTAGTTTTATTTAATCTTTCAAGTTCTTTGATTTTCGCTTTATGATCTGCAGTCAATGATGTTATCTCTTTATCTTGGATAATGAGAGATTCTTTGATTGACTTCATTTTGGTTTCAATGTTGGGGAATTTCTCCTTCAATCCGATAAGTTCATATTGAGTTTTTTCGTAGGTCTTGATTTTTATCGAATGTTCGATAGTTTCTGTTCTAAGCTCATCTACTTCGGATTGGATTATTGTTAATTTGGCATCTAACTCTGTCTGTTCCGCAGTGAGTTTATCTTTTTTAGTTGTTAATTCCTTAAGCTGTGCGTCGATCAGTTTATCATTCTTCTTTGGATCATATATATTCCGCTGTTCCTTATTTTTGCTCCCTATTTCACTATTAACTTTCACTAGAATGTCTGAAAAAACATCTAATTTTAACAGTTTGCATAACATTTTACGTTTATCACTATTTGACATCATTACAAAATTCTCTGAGTTCTCTTGAAGCATAATACATATGTTGATGAATATATCACGTTCGCATATAATCGTCTTTAATTCATTGTTCGTTGATGTAATGTCTTTCTTACTTATATCTTCTCCATTTTTTCTTAATGTCACTTTTTCAGATGAACTCTTATGCATTCTCTTACGTTGACGTTCTATTGTATATACATCGCTATTCACCTGAAACATTATCTTAATCTTCATCGATTTCTTATTAATGTTGATTGTGTCTGATTTCTGTGAGCCGGGACGTGTTACTTCACCGTATAGCCCGAATAGTATTATGTCTATTAGCGTACTTTTTCCTGAAAAAGATTCCCCTTGGATCCCAACTATCTTATGCATTTCCTCAAAATTAAGAAAGTTTCCTTCTTTGTAAATATAAAAATTGTCGAATTCAACGTTCAACAGCTTGAATTTCTTATCCTGATTATTATAATTGTGATCCTTATCCTCCAGCATTTCATCGATTTTCGATTCGATTAATTTTAGTGTTAGTTCATCGAGATCAGATTCTTTTTTAAGATAGTCGAGCATTATCTTCTTGGCTCCTTCGTTGCTCTTTATATCTGTGATTTTCTGTTCGCTATTATTCTCTAATGAAGCTAAAGATATTTCGGGGAATAGTTCGCTCATATTTTCAAATGCTGTACATTTCGCATTATATTTCTCTGTCAGATATTTAATATGAGCTTCTATTTGTTCTCTGGTTAGATTTTTGTAACTAATACGGATTTGGGGATATTTCGGCATTTCATATGTTATTGGCGGTAACTCATTGGATTTAAGATCAATCTGGACAAAACCATAATCGTTCTTGATTCGGATAAATTCACTTGTCTTATCAATAATGTTCCATTTGATCATTCCATGATTGAATAGATCTTCACTAATATCTCGTTGGACTAGAGATGATGCATATGCTATGGTCTTAGCTGCATCTAAATATTGATGACGGTGAACGTCTCCCAGCATCGTTAGATCATATATAGACGTAAAATCGGTTACTTTGAATTGAGAACGGGAACCTAGATCGAAATTCTCGTCAGTGAGTGCTCTTCCGACACATCCGTGAAATAGACCTATTTTGATCTTATCCGTCTCTAGATCACATGGCGTTACAATTTTAGAACCCATTGTTGTAACTCCAAATATAATGTTATTATAAGTGTAAAGTCCATTATCGAGCAATAAATGCAATTTATGTTCGGTTTGAATATGCTTTATAACACTGCTGATGCTATCTAAATGGTTATTCGCTGCGTTCGTATCATGGTTGCCAATGATGATTACGAGATCGGTTAATTTCGTTAGTTCAATAAAAAAGTCTATCAAAAATTCAACTTGGTCAGAAAATAAATTGCAGTTGTTGTGGACTATATCCCCTGTCAGTACTATTATCGATCCAAGCAGATCCTTTTTGATTTCCCTATATAAGCGGTCGAATACTATCTTGTATTCACCGTATCGTGTGTTCTTATTTTCTATGTGCACGTCAGATATGTGATAGATCGTCTTTATTGGATTTGATCCATCTTCTTTGAGGATTTTAGTAGCCAGTGTGTTCTCGGGTAATGTGTTTTGGACATTAGAGAGAACAACATCTTTGGCTGTTTTCAATTTGGATTGTTTCTTCGCTCGTGCTGGTTTTTTGACAATAGATTCAGTCATTGTTATGTTATTATAGATTTAGATAATAATATATGTTCGTATGTCTTTATATGTATATTTTGGAAATTTTTATCATGATAGATTGCAATTCTAACTTATAACTTATAATTTACAGAAATTTTAAATTTCATTTTCTTCTATTGATTGATCATCAGAATCTTCATCATCAGAATCTTGTTCAGATGCTTGAATCTCTATTTTTACATAGTTTTTGAGAACAGCCAGTTGTTTGCTTCTTGGTATATAATTCTCTCGCGTTATCTTTAATTTTTTTAATTGTTTCAAACTTTGAATCCCATCAAATGTTATCTGATGATTATTTCCTAAATTTAATTTAGTGATATTCAAACCTTTCAATCCTTTATCGGTTATATCCTTACTTCTTCTTATATCTAATTCTGTTAGATTCGTTAATTTTTTTAGATGATTATTTGATAATTTGTTGTGTTGACTCAATTGTAATGATCTTAAATTCTTAGCTTCCATTAGGCCTTTACTCGTTAATTTTTCATTATTTGTTAAACGTAAACTTTTGAGTTTTGGAAAATGTCTTAGAGCATTATTTGTTATGGCTGAATAATCAGATATCTCGAGTATTTTAAGGTTTGTTAATACTATTATATCTTCATCTTGGATCGATTCATTTGAGTAGAGACTTAGATCAATGAGATTCGGAAGTTTTGATAATGATTTTTTCGTTATTAGATCTTGACAGCCAAAAATTAGTCCCGTTAATTTTGTTAGCTGCATTAAAATGGAATCATTTATTTCTTTGCCTCCAGTCATTAAAGTCTCTAAATTCGTTAATTTTGATATACTTTCTCCAGTAATGATTTCATTTTCGATTAAGAGCAGATATTTCAAATTGATTAGAGGAGTTAGTCCAGAATCTGTAATGTTCTTATTTACAGTTAGGCTCTGTAAATTTGTTAATTTGGAGATTCCATCATCGGTTATTAGGGTATTGTTCGATAAGTTTAGTGATTCTAGGTTGATAAATTTCGTTGCATTGGAACTCGTTAAATTAATATTGTTCGATGGTGTTAGTTTTTTTAAGTTATGGAGATCGAATAGGGCTTGTGTGGTGATCTTTTTATTTCCAGTTAGTATGAGTGTCTCGAGTTCTAGGAGGTTTGATATAGCTGCATCGGTTATTGCATCGTTTTCTCCTAATAGGAGGCAAGTTAATTTTGTTAATTGGGATATTGAATTGTTAGTGATGTTACTTTTACCTGGGATTTCGAGGTCTTCTAATTGTGTGAGGGTTAGTAACTCTGTGTCGGATAAATTACAATCATTTGCGAATTGAAGAGATATAAGGCCAGTAAATTCAGTTAGATGATCTTTAAATTTCGGGCCAGCGCCTTCGACATCTGTTTTGAAATTTTTAAATGTGCGAGGAGCTTTGTTAGTGTCATAATAGTCATCGGAAAAAAACCAATAAACTCGCACGTGGGTATAAATAAGGTCTTTGAATTGTTTGTTGATGGTTACTAAAGTCATTTTTTCATCAAAATTAAAAAATTCAAATAAAAGAGAGTATGGTATATGGTGCATAGATTTTGTGTTGGATGTTGTATTATTTTATTTTGTTGGATTTTATTATTCAATTTTATTCAGCTGGGAGCGTAAAAGTTGAAATTTATTCATTGTGTGAAACTGCTTCGTTTAGATAAAAGTAAGAATGAAAATGAATCGGTTGACACTTTCGGAGGATGATTCTTTTATGATTTTGGGGTGTGTGGCAGGAGAGAATGAATATATGGGGACGCTTTGTAAGAAAAAATATGAAACGAAAGTGATTTCTAAGCTTGTGGATGATATCAATAATAATACTATTGGGAGCTATTCGGTAGAAGTTAGTTATTTTCATGTGAAGATAGTGATGATAGAACCGAAGGAATATCAAATTCAGCTTATTAATGTTTTATCTAAGTGCGCTGGAATTTCGATTTTTGATAATGGATATGATATTCATATACGTATAGCTTCAATAACGGGAGATAATTTTTCAAGTACATTTCCGGTAGGGGATTGTGATCGTTTTCTGAGAGAAATTTTTACTGATATTTCGGTGGGGATATATAAAAGATATATTGTGAGAATTATAGATCGTCAGTGGGCAGTTTTGACAGTTTTCTATGATCGTTATGATGAAAAGGTCGTGAGGGAATTCGTCGTAAGATATTCCTATAATAATGATGGCGACTGTTGTGTTATTTTATAAAAATTGAATTGATCAATTATTGAGAGAATTTTGTGAAATATTGGAGGAGAAAGGGTTTGATGCTGGATGGTAGTGATGTTATTGTGTTCGATGAGTTTTGGCATTTTTTGAGTATTGGGGAATTGCATTTAATGTCTCAAACATGTCGAAGAGCTAAGGATGAATTACGTGTGAAGGCACAACCACGAGTAAGAATCAATAAGTTTGAAGTGGGGTTATCGCTGATGCGTTCATTTTCGAAAGTTAAATTAATTGTCAGGGATGGAGGAATCTTGGCGATTTCTAATGAAAATTTATCGGAATTGACGAGATTGACTGAATTATCTTTTTTTTGTATTGAACAGGGGGATTGTTGGAATGAACCTCGTTCGATTCGGAAACTGATAAATTTAGAATGGTTGGAAATTGATAGATATCCTTTTGTTGCGGAGGATTTGAAATTCTTGGGAAAATTAACTAATCTTTCATTACATTCGAATCCAATTAGGGGAGAGAGTTTGTCGGTTATGACTAATTTAACGTTGTTGGATATTACGAATTGTAGTTATGTCGATGATGATTCTTTGAGAAATTTTCCGAATTTAAGTCATCTTAGGATAGGTTGGTGTGGGAGCATAATTAGTGATAAAGGATTGTCGCATGTTCCGAAGCTTCGATCTTTGTATGTGGATGGAAATAAATATGTAACTGGTGAGGGTATTTTGACGTTGA
>Ga0207047_1231_pt1 | contig 12547 bp, 12 predicted proteins | sample Alteio_BWMinCont_67_FD_153302 | JGI IMG/M metagenome (GOLD analysis project Ga0207047, IMG submission 153302) | Enriched cells from forest soil in Barre Woods Harvard Forest LTER site, Petersham, Massachusetts, United States -... | ecosystem: Environmental > Terrestrial > Soil > Temperate forest >...
TACTTATGTGGTATCCAATACCTGCGGTACCACCAGCAGTTCAGTAACAGTATCGGTCAACGCTAAGGCAAAAATGATAACCGGCGCAGATTCCGTATGTATAGACGCTGTTACCACCTTATCGGATTCCACCTCTGGCGGCAGTTGGAGTACAAGTGATTCTGTCATAGCTACCGTGAACAGCACAGGTCTTGTGTCGGGTGTAGCAGCAGGCAATGCAACAATAACCTACACCGTGTCCGATGCCTGCGGCACAACCTCTGATTCAATTGCTATAACTGTTAAACCATTACCCGCTACCGGAATATTAGCAGGCAGCGATGTGGTGTGTGTAGGATTAACTACTTTACTGAGCGCCACTGCAAGCGGTGGTGTATGGAGCAGCAGCAACACCGCCATAGCAACGGTGGACACCGCAGGCAATGTAACCGGAGTAACGGCAGGAACCGATACCATAACTTATACCCTCACCAACAGTTGCGGCAGTGATTCATTATCAGGCGCATTTACAGTCAATGCAAATCCGACCATCACCGCTATCGGCAACAATAGCCCGATTTGCTCGGGCGGCAATTTAACGTTTAATTCTTCAGCAAGCGGAGGCGCGACACCCTATAGCTATGCGTGGAGCGGACCCGACAGTTATAGTTCTACCACCATTGCTCCAACCATAAGCGGTGCTTTCACATCAGCAACAGGCGCCTATAGTTTAACGGTAACAGACAGCAACAGTTGTGTTGCAACATCAAGCACTGCGGCAACAGTGGACTCCGTCAATGAATGGACAGGAACCACATCGAGTGATTGGAGTATTACTACTAACTGGTCTTGCGGTATCGTACCGACGGCATCACTTCCCGCTATCATTCCGGCGGGAGTAACGATTATGCCGGTTATCGGTGTGGACTCTTTTTATACCATTGACAGTTTATCAATTGCAGCAGCAGACAGCCTGACGATTAGCGCGGGAGGTACCCTCAGTGTAACAGGCGGAGTATATAATGCGGGAGTTATAACAGGCGCAGGTAATTTAGTGTTTAACGGTACCGTGCCGCAGACAATATATGGAACAGGCGCCATCAACAACTTCATCATCAATAACTCTTCAGGCAGCAGCAGCGATGTGATTATTAACCCGGGCGACACCACAAAACTTACCGGCACACTAACCATGAACTCAGGCACACTAACCACTCATGGCGGGCTGACACTTGTATCCAACGCCTCGGGCACGGCAAGGATAGCAACCATAACAGGCGGCGGCATTTCGGGCAATGTAAATGTGCAGCAGTATATACAAGGCGGTCGCAGGGCATACCGCTTCTGGGCGCATCCGTTCAGCGTTTCCATACCGCTGAGCCAAATCGAAAGAGATATAGATATCACCGGCTCCGGCGGCGCTATTCACGGGTTTACGACCACATCAACAAATAATCCATCCTGTGAATGGTATAACCCGATAGTGGGTAATTCATCCAAGACAAGCGACCCGGGCTGGACCTGGTTTACCAACACCAACGGTTTAGGCGCCAACGCATTTAAACCCAAGGAAGGCATCAATATGTTTATCAGGGGTAAAAAAGGTGAGGGCTTGACGGTATGTTCGTCGTGCTATACACCCTCGCCGGTAACGATAACGATGACCGGTCCCGTTAACCAGGGCACTGTAAATGATACTATGCTGGCAGGTATTCATTCCAGTTACAACATGGTTGGTAATCCATACCCGTCGCCTGTGGATATAGGAACGGTGGTTTACAACGCCAAGCTGGCAAGCAAAATAACGGGCTCGGCATTCTTTGTATGGAATCCATACTTAGCGGTAGCGGGCGCTTTTGAAGTCAAGACCATCAGCAGCACTCCATATTATATAGAAGGCAATGCCTCGTTCCAGGTGCAGACAAGAGCAAGCGGCAATGTGCTGATATTTAGCGAAACCAATAAATCAGCGATAGATTCTGAGACGCTGCTGAGAACCGAAGATGAGTTTGTATCCTTATTTATCTATGACGGACAATATACCATATGGGATAAATTCTATCTATCGTTCAACGACCACGCCACCGATGCTTATGATGATATGTATGATGCAGACAAGGCAGTAAATCCTGATTTGAATTTCTACAGCATAATATCTGACAGCGAGTACCTGAACATAGACGCGCGTCCGTACGTGGAGAATAAAATTATTCCACTTGGCATCACTACCGACTACCAACAGCAATACATCCTCAGAGTAGAAAATGTAGTGCTACCCATAAACGGGCAACTGTACCTGCACGATAAATACCTGAAAAAATACGAACGCCTGGAACAAGGCACCGAATATAAATTCAACATCACAGCCGACGCAGCTTCTCAAGGCAAGGAGCGTTTTGAACTCGGGCTGGGCGAAATACCGGGCAACAACGGCGTAGTGAAAACGGAACTCGGGCTTAAAGTAAATATTGTGCCCAATCCTGCAAAAGACCTGGTAACCGTAAGTTTTGAGGCAACCACCACACAAAACACAAGCATAAGATTATTAGACGTTTCAGGAGTAACGATAGTAACGATGAACCTGGGCATGAAGCAAAACGGCAGTATAGAATTACCTGTTGATAAACTGGCATCAGGCGTTTATATGATAGAACTGGCATCGGGAGAAAATAAGGTGACGCAGAAATTGATTAAAGAATAGCAGACGATAAGTTATTGCAAAACATTTTTTAATTATTTCAAAATCGTTTTATGAAAAAGCAAATCAATATTATGGTTACTCCCGAGTGGTCAAAAAAGGGAATGGAAATTCCTAACGGCAAAAATGCGCTCTTAGAGTATGGCAAAAACAATTTCAGCCTTAAAATAAATAACAGCGCTGACTATGAAAACATCGTGAAGGTACAGCCGCAAGTAAACCTGAACAGACACCGGAAAAGAAGTGAGATGATAATTTCGAAGGGTGTAGATTTTCCGCACACAACGCCGGCATTCTTATCTTTTAAATCAAACAACGAACATACTTTTGAAATTACGGTTACGTTTTTGTGAAAAAATATGCTCTCCCATGTATCAACCGCCCCAACGGAGTGTGACCACCGCCAAGGGGCGGGGCAGGCAGCAACGATGCTCAATTGAAATGCTACTGCTTAGTTAATAAAAAAAACAACATGCTTTAAAAGTACTAACCATATTCAAAACTTTATTCACACCCATACACAATAAATATAACGCTCTCCCGTTTTATTAACCGTTCCTTGTATGTGCCAACCGGCGCTGCAAAAAATAATCCCTTCAATCGTATGGAAAAATCATAGCCCTGTGTCTTATTGAATGAATTGTGAAAACTATTTGTTTTTGTAACGCTTCAAAAACGGGGAAAATGAAGTTTTCTGTATCGCCGCAAAAGGGATGGTACCGGTATGTGTTAATCATGGCGGGTGTTTTGATTTTTGGCTTGGGTGTGGTGTACATGCGTTTAATAGCTAAATCAGGCTTGGCGCTTGCAGCTTGTGTTTCGGGCGGCAGTGACTCAGTTAAATCGATGTCTGCACTTTGCGATGAACAACTAAATGTACCGGTTGACAGTATTTTAGTTATTAAGCACGCGCGGCAGATGTATGTGTATCATCAAAGCAGGTTGCTGAAGGTGTATAAAATAGCGCTTGGTAATAATCCTGTGGGACCCAAACATTTTCAGGGAGACCGTAAAACACCGGAGGGCTTGTATTATATAAACGGTAAAAACGCCAACAGCATGGCGCATAAAAGTATCGGTATTTCTTATCCTAACGATGATGACCGCAGCTACGCCAGAAGCAAGCGACTACCAACCGGCGGAGATGTGGAGATACACGGTTTCCTGAATAGCTGGGACAACAACAAAGCCTACCTCAACACCGACTGGACATGGGGCTGCATTGCTGTTGCCAACGATGATATTGACGAACTGTTTAAGTATGTGGCAATGGGAACGCCGATAAATATTGTGCCTTAACTTAATGGGGTAAAATATAACCGCAAAGTTATACCGTTAAAAAACAAGCCTTTTCAAACATTTTTTGTATGTTTGATTTAGAAGCAGGTAGTAAGCCCGTATATTCTTCATTCTGAAGCTTGGGACGCTATCTGCTTTCTTATTTTTTGTTCCGCCCTCCTGGATATAGGTGCATTTGTTGATACTGCCTGAAAACGATGTTTTTTCTGTTGTTTTACTTTGTTGCCAGCTTTATCTTTTTGTTCTTTATTGTGTTGTTTTTCTGTTGATTTTTGTTGATTTTGTTCATTTATTTGGGCATTAAACTTTGTTTTGTTTTTGAGCATACCATAAATTATTCTAAGAAGTTTGTGCATTACAACACCCGCAGCAGGATAATGTTTCATTCCTTTAGCCCTAAATCTTGCATATACCTGCTTTAATACAGGATTATATCTGGCAGCGCTCAATGATGCCATATATAAAACAGCCCTGATATCTCCACGTCCTTTTTTACTCATGTGGTTACCCCACAGCCCATCCCCGCTCTGCTTAAAAGTAGGATGAACTCCAAAATAAGAAGCCATTTTTTTTGCTGTTTCAAATCGGTTTACATCTTCTATTTCCAATGCAATAGCAACTGCACTATCTGTACCTATGCCTGGTATGCTGGTCAACAACATTACTTCTTCCGACTCTTTATACAACTCTGTCAAATACTGTTTTTCTTCCTTTATCAATGCTTCTTTATGCAATATTTCTTTCGCTGTAACCATGATTACATGGGCTATTTGAGTGCTTACATTGTGCATATTATCCTTTGCTTTGGCTACAATGGCTTTTGCCTTTGCTTCACCGATGCCTTTTATGGCTGAAAGTTTCGCTATGCCAGCTTTGAGTACCATTGGAGCAGCCGGATATTTGGATAACACACTTAGTAGCCAAACCGGGGTCCCATGACGGCAGTACACCAAAATTTCATCAAAATACTGGTACAATAATTTTTCTAATTGATTGTTTAATTGCACCTTCTGTTTTTGCAGCATCCGGATATAGGTAATATGTTGCCTGCCTTCTTTAAAGCCTTTATTAACCGGAGCGGCATCAATGCCGTAATCAATTTTTTTAGGAAAACCAATCATATAGCATGCTATATTTTCTGCACTTACTGCATCAGTTATCGTTCGCTTTAATGATGCGTCACCAACTGCTTTCACTCCTCTTGGATTAATACGGCATACATATACTTTTTCGTCCTTAAATACTGCTTTCAAATACGAATACCAATTGTTTTCATAGCCTCCTGTACTTTCAACTCCACAGTACAAATTTTCGAGTCCTTGCTGCTGCCAGCCTGCAATCAACTCTTTTAATTTTTGCCTGCCTTCTTTAGAGTCTGCCAATTGGAAATTTTCTTCCATTACATTACTGTTGTTGTCCAGCAAAAGGAAATCTGCGTACCCTTTACTGACATCAATACCTAAAAATCATTTTTTTTCCATACCAAATCCTTTTTAAATTTGATTAATAATAATCAAGCTTCGTTCAGCCTTATCAACAATGCGGCATCATGTGCCAAGTTATACCCCGAACTCAACTTGATGAAGGAGACACTTCGCGACGGTATCAGAGTACCAAGGGCGGATCCTCCTTATCATCAAAATTGATTATTTTTACCGGTATTCTGCGGTTCGTTCCGTTCGGCTTCGCCTCACTACACTCACCGCAGAATACTGCTTGAGTGTTCCAAAGAACAAACATATAAGGGCGCGAAGTATTTCAAGGGCTCGATAGGTAGATGCAAAGAAGGGCGCAAAGCTCATTATTTCATTACTTGTGGAGTAGGATGAGGATGCTGCGAGCATATAGATTTGTTAAGATTGAATTATCTTTGTTAAAACTACTGCTATGAAAAAATTGTTCCTCCTTCTTGTATTATTTCCGGTCATAGGCTATAGTCAAAACTTTGGAAAAGATACGGTGCAGTTGCCGCCAAGCGATCAGGTTGTTCTTTTTGGAAAAAAGCCTTTTGTTGCATATGTCAATCATACCTTTGAGATCAATTATAATATATTTGAAACAGTGAAGTTTATGAACCGTGATTTGGACCAAATAGTGTTTGTAGGCGCTGGTAAGCGTTATCCTAAGGAAGATACGGTAACTGCTAAAATTGACAACTATATAATAACCAGTGAAAAGTTTACTTATGATTGGGATAAGAAACTATTGTATGCAAACGATGTGAAAATAATAGATACCGCAAATCACCTGATAGCCAGCAGCGGTATTTTTAATTATGATTTTACCAAGCCGGGCAGTAAAGCCCAATTGCAGACGGACGTGGTGATTTATCATAACAACCAGCCTGCCTTTACTACGGATTCGCTGCAATTTGATTTTGCAAAGGCGCATTGATGAAGGGGGGCTGAGCTGACCACCGACCAGATGGCCCAGACATTGTGGCTACGATATATCTATTTGTTTAGTAAATTTGTGTAAAACAAAGACCAATGAGTGTCATAGCAAAAAAAGATATAAGAAAGGAAGTGAAAAAATACATTGACTCCGCTGATGATAAAACGGTGAAGATGATATATGCTATGCTTGAAGTGGAACAAAGAGAAGATGCATGGTCTGATGCGGCATTTATTTCTGAAATGAACCGCAGGACAAAAGAATACGAATCGGGCACAGCAAAATTATATACGCTTGAGGAAATGGAAACTAATGCCCGCAAAGCATTTAAACAGGGTAAAAAATGATGAGCTATACGGCATAAATATTAAGGTTCTCTAAAGCCTATCAGTATTTTATATAGAAATACACATGTGAACATTGCAAGCAAAAAAAGAAGACATATTTTAATTGCAATCTTTCTTTTGCCTTTATATGAATAATAACACATCAATCCTAATAATGCTGTAAATACAATGCTCCAAATAATTGAATAATAAACAGCTTTTTTATGCTCTAAGAATATATAAATGTCGCTGTAGCCTTGCCTGCCATATAAATCCTGAATTGACGAGAAATTTAGAAGATCGAAACTAACGCAGAGAATAAGAGATATTGTTAGAAATAGATAATATAATCCTTCTTTTACATTCCCATCTTTTGAGTTATCCATTGTATTATTTCTTTGGTTCAGGGAAAAGTCTCTTTGATGAAAAAAGTGATGGAGGCTGAGCAGAACTACCCTTGATACTATGCCAATTTTCCACTTAGCATATTGCCTACTTCGTTCTCTATCTTTTTCCTTGATGGGTAGGTCATGGCGTATATAAGCCAGCCACCTAACGCTCCGCGTATCCATAGAGAGGGGATCACGCCGTTAATGACTACAGTGTTATCTTCATTTACTTTCACCCGGGCACCTACAAAAGATGATTTTGACACTTGTACATATTCATCGCCCAATATCGTTTTTTTGAAATCTATTTTGTAATGCGGCATTTCGCTGTCCAGTAATGTTCCCAGGTTTTGGAGCGTAACGGGGGCTGATGGTTGTATTTCCATTTTATCTAAGGGTTAAGACTTTGCACAATGTATAGAATTTTCTTTGTTGTTGCCTGATTTATTTTTGACCATTCACTTTTTTCACTTTCTCCATAATCGCTAATATCTGTTTATTGTAATCTTCTACCAGCGTGTCGTATTTATCTGTATTTTCTTCCAAACCCTGGTACAGCAATTCATAGCTCTTAATGCGCAGGTTGCAATATTGCCGGAGCAATTCATCCTTTTCATACAGTACCTCAGGCAGGCTTAGTTTATCGACATTATCAAGTATTGCCAGGTTTTCCTTCCAATAATAGATACCCCTGTCTTTCAGTCCGTAGAGCAACTCTTGCTTTGCTGTGCCGCCCGGTAAGTTATAAACTTCCATTGCCAGGCTTTCGTTGATGATGAAAGGCTTCATTTCCGTATCGTACATAGCTAAATCATTGGGTATTTTCTTATAGACAACGCTCACAGACGCAAGTGTCAATACCGACAATAACAGGATACTTACAAATTCAATTCTTCTTTCTCCGGGGTTTTTCAGGCTGGGGATAAACGCATAGCCAATAACAGCGCCGCTTAATAGCCCGCCAAGATGCGCTGAATTATCCACTCCCGACTTCATGCCGCCAAGCAGATTATAACCCACAAAAACACCCATGCTAATCAGAAGGTCTTTCCTGGTATTCTTCTCAATGAAATTAGTGGTCAGCAGTGCAAGGAAAACGCCATACATACCAAAGATAGCTCCCGATGCCCCTGCGCATACATTCAAGTCGTGCCAGCATAAGCTGGTAATACTGGCTACTATTCCTGTAAGAAAATATGCGGAAAGAAAACGTGCCTTACCTAAAATAGGCTCCAGCATCAGCCCTATATAAACCAATGCGAACATATTCATGACTAAGTGTAGAATGCCAAAGTGCAAAAAAATGTTGGTAACTAATCGCCACCATTGTCCGGACAATGTAAGCGGACGGAAATCCGCTCCCCATCGCAGCATGCTTTCTGTGTCGGGCGCCAGGATGCTTACGCCGGTTGCCGCCATCACGATAAAAATAAGGATATTGGCATCCATGATAAGGGGCGTGATAAAATAACCTTTGGTAGGCTTGAGTATACCCGCCACACCTGTTATCCGCTCCATAGGTGGCGTGGGTACATTTAGTATATCATTTTGATCCAGCTCATTACTTTCCTGCAGCCTTTTGTATCCGGTAATAATATCGCCTGCATTTGTGGTAGCTTTAACCTCATGAAGCGTAGTGATGAATGTGCCGATGATTTTTTTATTTCTGCCTTTATCAAACAGCTCTGTACCTATCGACGAGCTTTTCAGATTGGCTATGTCATTTATTATCCTGACCTCAATCTTTGACTTCCACGAAGACGGACCATTGTTGGTGTATGCTATAAGCCCGCTTGCACTTATGTATTGTACTTTCCAGCCCAGTTGTTTTGCAGCCGCTATGGCTAAAACAAGAAATTGTTCGTCAGATAGTTCATTGAGCTGAAAGTCTTGTATGTATTTAGGGGTAATGCCGATAGCCATGCGCCTGAGGTTTAGTTGTAAAGATTTATAAAACTAATAAAATTCCGCTCAATGGCGTTGGCTCATTTTTTTTCTTCCCCCGGCTTCACCGGGGGTTATTCATAGAGAAGCCATTCTGGCTTATGGCTACTCAAAATGTAATTTTTCTAACACTTCCTTTTTTGTTGCGCAGCATCCATACTTTTTTGTAGGTTTATGAAAAATACCCGTGTGAAAAAGATTTTACTGCTGCTCTGTGTTGGTGCGATGCTGTGCGCAGCTTGCAAAAGGGCATCATCTATATACGACAAGCAAGGGCTTGAAAAAATTAACCGGCATGACTACTATGGAGCAATAGAGGAATATGATAAGGCGGTGGAGTATAACCCTGATGATGACACAGCTTACTATTACAGGGCGCTTGCAAAAGATTGCATGAAATTTTACCAGGGCGCACTGGCTGATTATAATAAAGAATTGGCGCTTAACCCCGGCGATGCGCGTGCTTACTACAACAGGGGGCTCGTAAGGTGTGAGATGGATGATTATGAGGGTGCAGTAATAGACTTTACTAAAGCTGCGCAACTTGTACCGGAATTTGGAGATGCCTACCACAATAGGGGAGGCGCAAAATATAATTTGCACGACTACAAGGGCGCCATGGCTGACTATAATAAAGCATTGGAACTTGACCCCGGAGACGCAAATGCTTACAACAGCAAGGGGCTTTTGCATCATGCTCTTGGAGATTATGAGGCGGCGTTTGTGGATTATTCTGTGGCGGTGAAACTTAAGCCTGATTTTGAGCAAGCTTACTGCAACAGGGGCTATGCAGCGTATAAGATGAAATGGTACCCAAAAGCTTATGATGACTTTGATACAGCATTAGCGCTTGACCCTGATGACGCAATAGCCTATTACGACAGGGCGCTTATAAAAAAAGATTTGTTGTTTTACAAAGCAGCGCTTGCAGATTATGACAAGGCTATAGAGTATGACTCTGATTTCTCTGAAGCCTATTGCGACAGGGGTTTTGCAAAATATCACCTCAAAGATTATCAAGGAGCCATTGCGGATTATAGCAAGGCTATCGAACTTGACCCCGATGATTCGGATGCTTATGACAACAGGGAGGATATAAAAGAATTAATGGGGAAGAAAAAAAGACGATAGCCGCAAGCAGTTGAATATCAGGAGGGTACTTTAACGAAGCTTCTTTTTGTTATCCGGATTTGGTCAATAGCGGCTTTTCTGTATCTTAGTATTTCAAAATCTCCGGATGGAAGTAGAAAAAACTAAATTGCAATTCTATTTTTTGGGTGACAGATGCGATATGTTTTATACTGCTAAGTATAGAAGGGATAGCGCAGGCAACGTGAATAATCAAGTAGTATGTTACTACGCTTCTTTTGAAGATGTTTTTTTGCCGGAATATATTTTTAAGGATGAATTGATTTTCATACGGGATAAAAAGTCAAACAATATTATGTTTCCATCACACTACGACCGCAAATTAATGCTTACTCTTTCTATGGCGGTTGCCATAGTGGCGCATGAGGGCGGATTATAAATTGCTTCAGAAGATAAAATTATACAAGCCTGTTCTAAATGAAATATCTTTGAAAAATGAAAGCACAACTCTTCCGCAGTATATCGTCCACACTCCTTTTTGTACTCATGTTGCTTTTGTCTATAAGAAATTTTAAGAAAGACCCTTCTGATAATATCTCTTTATTCGGTATTGTTTTTTCTACTGCAATGATAGGTGTCTTCGTCACCATCGCTATTATTAAGTACAGACAAGCCAATAAGAAAACCGGGTAATCTTGAACATAAGTAAGAAGAAGTTAATCATTATCTCGTTAGTAGTAGCGGCAGTAGGAATACCGTGTACTATTTTTTTTAGCAATAAAGGGAAGATATTTTTTCCGATTACCTTCTTCGTTGTTGTATGGAGAGTTCTTGTGCGATTCTTTGATGACGATAGAGAGATGTAGTATTATTTATTCATTGTCATAAATTTCCCTTATTTTATTGGCGTGTGTAAGTGGGTATTATTACCCTTTTTTTCTCATTCTACCCTGGTAAAAACTACCACGCCAAGTACCATGCTAACTACCACGCTAAGTGCCGAGCTAAGTGCCACGCTAAGTACCATATAATAAGACATATAAGACAATAAGACTTAAAGACAATAAGACAATAGGGTAGTGGGTGATTTTTTCGAAGAGGAAATTTTTCTGAATGAGATATTTTTTTGCGGATAAAAAATGCTCCCTGATGAAATAGCTGCTGAACGGAGTGCAACGCAACGATGCTCAATTGGGATGCTGTGGTTTGGTTAATGAAAATATAAAATTGTACAAGTGTCAAAAAAATAGTGGGGTATAATTCGGTGGGTGCTGTAAATGCCCGGTTATTTTGCTTTTGATGGCGACAAGTAAATTAAAAACGGCGATAAATGACATGCTCACTCAGTTGGGCACGGTGGCTACAGTGGAGTATGTGGCAGTGTGGAACAACCAATTGGCGCTGCTGAGGGCGGGCACTATAAGCGATTTTTCAAAGCCCGCATGTTTCCTTGAAATTTCGTCGCAGAACTATGGGCAGGTGGGCGCGGGCTGCAGTGTGGCGGATTTGTTTTGGAAGATTCATGTTATTTACCAGGAGCTTGATGGCGGCGACGGCACTATGGATGAGATGCTCAGCGTGTTTGATTTGCGCGACAGTGTGAAGGTGGCGCTGACTTCTTTCAAGCCCACGAATTGCACGCAGTTGATGCAGGAGAGCGAGGCGCAGGATTACAATCACGACAATTTGTATCACTACATTCTCTCGTTCAAATGCGCGTTTGTGGATACCAAGGGCAGCTATTTTGACACCGACGCCACTACCACCGAAACCATTACCGGCGTGGTGTTGGATATGTTTCCGCTCTGGGTGGGCGGCACGGCTTACATAGCCGGCAAAGATGCCGTGATTCATTCGGGCGCCGTGTATCTGTGCGCCACGAGCAACAGCGACACAACTTTCACTTCCGGCAACTGGACGGCAATTCCGTTATGGGTTTCGGGCACGAGTTATACTACGGGAAACAAGGTTGTATATAGTAGCGAAATATTTATTTGTGCAGTATCAAATATTGATAGTACATTTGTATTGTCAAATTGGACAGTTGTTTAAAAATAGCTTGAAATTTGAAATTTGGATTTTGGGATTTAGACTTTGGAATTTTAAAAAATAAGAAATGGCAAGAACAATAGCGGCAATACAGCAACAGATAACAGACGCGATAAGCAAGAATGTAATTTTATCAAGTGCATCTTCGCCAAGCAAAACAGCGCGTTGGTATTTGTGGACCTATATCGTGGCGGCATCGCAGGCGATATTTGAACAAATCATGGATGCCTTCAAAGCCGATGTGGAAGTTGACGTGAGCAATGCAGCGCCCATGACGGCACCATGGTTGCAGTACATGATTTTCCGGTTTCAGTATGATGCATTAGTTCCGCAGGTTATCCAATTTAACACCAACACCTGTAACGTTGCGTATCGTCAGT
>Ga0207047_1232_pt1 | contig 12545 bp, 9 predicted proteins | sample Alteio_BWMinCont_67_FD_153302 | JGI IMG/M metagenome (GOLD analysis project Ga0207047, IMG submission 153302) | Enriched cells from forest soil in Barre Woods Harvard Forest LTER site, Petersham, Massachusetts, United States -... | ecosystem: Environmental > Terrestrial > Soil > Temperate forest >...
TTGCCTATCATGGTGAGGTCTGGGTATTGCTCCCTTTCGCTTCATAAGGGGAAAGACAAATCTGAATGTGAGTATGATCCCGGGGGCTATTTTATTGTCAATGGGTCAGAGAAGGTTGTTATTTCTCAGGATAAGATGTGTGAAAATAAGCCATTGGTGTTACGAGGAAGGACAGTGGTGGTGAGATATTTACCGTTCAGGTTAATTCTAAATCATACAAGCCGCATGGTATAGCGCAGATCATTTCGATAAGATTGAAGAAAGATGGAGTTTTGACAATTAAAGTTCCGATTTTGAGTGAAATTAATGTTTTGATTGTTCTTAGGGCACTCGGGATAGAATCGGATAAAGATTTAATTAACTATATCGTTTATGATGATAATGATCATGACATGATTGATGTTTTGAGGACTTCATTGGATGAATGCAAGAATGAGAAGGGCTTGAAGATATTGACACAGGAGGACGCGTTGGAATATTTGATGACGAAGATGAGAGTTATTAAGAAATATTCTGAGACTGATAAGAATGTTAGGCAGCAACAGAAACGATTGCATTTGAAGACATTGTTGGAGACTGGTTTTATTCCTCATGTTGAGAATGATATGATGCAGAAGGCAGTGTATATCTGTTATATGTTGAATAAATTGCTGCGGTGTTCCATTGGACGAATTCCGAAGGATGATCGTGATTCGTATGTGAATAAGAGGATTGACTTACCTGGATCGTTAATTGAGGAGTTGTTTAGACAATTTTACAGGAAGATGATTAATGATTGTAACAAGTTTTTTAAGAAGAGGAATCCTAATGATGAGGATCCGATCAATATTATTAATCAGATTAAACCGAATGTGATAGAGCAGGGGTTGAAGACTGCGTTGTTGACTGGATCCTGGATTAGGAGAAAGGGTGTTGCGCAAATGTTACAGCGGTTGACGTTTTTGTATACGATGAGTTCATTGAGACGTATCGATGCACCAGGTGGAGACGCTGCAACTAATAAATTAACTGGACCGAGACACCTTCACCCGTCTAGTGTGAGATGGCTCTGCTGCGTTTCCACCCCAGAGCATTCAAAAGTTGGGCTCACAAAGCATCTATCTTTGATCGGAACGGTCTCAATCCTGCAGACCTCTCAGCTCGCCTTAATAAAATCGTTTTTAAAGAAGAAACTTACGAACATACAGGATATCGCTGCACATAAACTTAAGAATCAGACCAAAGTATTCTTAAATGGTGAATGGCTGGGATTAACGAGCGAACCATTTGTGTTAGACGCGGAACTACGACAAAACAAACTCAACGGCAATTTTGATCCAACAGTTTCCATAGTTAATGATATCATGGAGAGAGAGCTTAAAGTGTATTGCGATGGAGGTCGTGGTTATGCTCCTGCCATATGCGTTGAGAATAATGTTATTAAATTAACGAAGGAACATTTGAAGGCTATTTCGTTGGATAGATCGAAGACGGATAAGATTACTTCATGGGATGAGTTCATGATTAAATATCCTGGTGTTGTGGAGTATATTGATATGGAAGAGCAACCGTTTCTGTTGTTTGCTGATAAGATTGCTACAGTGGAGGATATGAGGAAGCAGATGATCAGTTCGATTGATAAGGTGAAGTTTGTTAAATCGAATAAGAATGAGAATCGTTATGATGATATGATGTTTGTTAGGTATACGCATTGTGAGTTTCATCCAGCGTTTTTGATTGCGGAGATTGTGTCGACGATTCCGTTTTGTAATTCCAATCAGGGACCGCGTAATATCTTCTTCTACTCACAGGGGCGTCAGGCGATGGGGATTTATATTAGTAATTATAGAGATCGGTTAGATATTAGTTATATTTTGTATCATCCACAGAGACCGTTGGTGATGACGAGGACGAGTAAATATACGTATGCAGATATATTGCCGTCAGGGGAGAATGTAATAGTAGCAATAGCGTGCTACACTGGGTTGATTTTGGCCCATGTCATATCAAAAAATATGGCAAGTCCGTCATAGCGGGCAACACTTTCAAATTGCGGGAAACTCCAAAGAAAAATTTGTTGAAAAAAATTATATAAATATAAGACGCGTTATCATAATATAACGATGGCAGAAGAAAAAATGCAAACGTGTAAGAAATGTGATTCTAATTTACCTATTACTGATTTTTCGAAAGCGGGGAAGAAGAAAAATGGTGAAATTAATTATGGGCCAAGTTGTAAAAAATGTGGTCGTGAAGCATATAGAGCGGCGCATCCGTTGGTTGATAAGCCTACACCTGATTCCAAAGAATGTACGATGTGTGGAAATGAATTACCGATGACTGGATTTGATACTTGTGGCATCTACAAAAAGACGGGCAAAACTAGATATAGACCTGCTTGTAAACCTTGTTCTCGTTTAATGACTAAAAATTATAAAGTTAATAATTTAGAACATATCTCGGTATACAACCATGAGTATAAAATGGAACACACGGAAGAGGTGAAAATTTACAATCGTGAATACAATCTAAATAATCGCGAGAAAATCCAAGCTAGACAAACCATTCAACATGCTGAACGACTAACATATGATCCGCAGTACAAAATGCGTTGTGCCCTTAGTCATAGATTAGGAGGTATCATGAAAACACTTGGTCGCGAATATAAATCCGCTTCGACATTAGTATTACTAGATTGCTCTCTAGCATTCTTTACCGACTGGATCAAATCACAATTTACAGGTGTGATGACATTTGAAAACTACGGTAAAGTGTGGCATATTGATCATGTAATACCCTGTTCGGGATTTGATTTGTTGAAAGCTGAACAACAACAGAAATGCTTCCATTGGACCAATTTGCGACCATTACTTGCTCTAGAGAACTTATCAAAAAATGCTCGTTTGACATTAGCAGAATTAGCAGCACATGAAACTATATTGAATAATTATAATCGAAAGACAGGGACTTTACCCTTAGTATTCAACAAATTAGAATATGTCACAGACATATAAAATAATCAAACTACCAATGAATTAAATTCAGGCTTTGGGGAAACCCCAAAGGTATGGTAAAAATGTTTGATTTAGGACAATCCGCAGCCAAGCTTCCATATTTTGGAAGAAGGTTCAACGACTGGACGGAAGTGGGCGAAAGCCTAAGGTACAGTCTAAACCCGTTCGAAAGAACGATTGGTACTAGATCAATTAATATCTATGAAATATTATTGATCGAATACCAATGACCCAGTAGATAGTGACTTATCTACAGGGCCTCTGTGAAGCAGTGAACATCGCCCAGAGAGGCTCGGGAAGGGCCGAACTTGCAAATCAAGAAGATTCATTAATCTTCAGCAGTAGTTCGATCCAAAGAGGTCTCTTCAGGTCTACTTCTTTGAAGAAATACATTACATCTGTGCAGAAAAATCATTCTACTGCACAGGATGACCTATTCATGAAACCTGATCCATCACGTGTTGTTGGTATGAGACATGCTTCATATGATAAATTGAATGATAAGGGTTATGTACCCGAAGAGACCGTAATAGTTAACGGTGATATTATTATCGGTAAAGTCTCACCGATTCAACCTACGGGTAATAATAATAAGATCTATAAAGATAGTTCAGAAGTTTATAAGTCGCATGCACCTGGAACGATTGATAAAGTGTATACGGGGATTTATAACAATGATGGTTACGAGATGATGAAGTGCCGAGTACGATCGATGCGGAGTCCCGTCATTGGGGATAAATTTTGCATGATTTTCTCAGCAGATGTGGATGTTCTCACGTCTGAAGGATGGAAAAAAATGGCCGATGTTACAAAGGAAGATTTTATTGCAACACTATCAGAAGGTAAATATCTGAAATACGAAAAACCGACTGATATAATAAAATTTAAGTATAAGGGTGAGGTGTATAAATTACGATCTCAGCAAGTTGACCTTGATGTGACAGTTGATCACAGATTATATGCTCGAAAACGCAACAAAAAAGAATTCGAGTTAATTCCTGCTATAGATCTTGCTGGTAAACGATACAATCTTAAGAAAGATTGTGAAAATGACTATCCTGATGTTGAATATATGACATTACCATCTTGTGTTTACAGGGGGAAAAAAATGCCAGCAAAAAAGATTAAGTATGACGATTTTCTCGATTTGTTAGGTATATTCATTGCTGATGGATATGTGGATGGTCATGAAATTGTAATTGCAGGCGAAAAACAGCGGAAAATAGAACATATGGAAGCAATATGTAATAATTTGGACGTTACGATCCAATTTGAAAAAGATCCAAGTACTCATTTGAATAATTTAGGACTTGGGTGTCGACATAGAATAATGGCGCCACAGATAGCGAGGTATCTCGAACCATTAAGTGTCGGCGCAATCAATAAGTTCTTGCCTGATTATGTATGGAACCTAAGCCAGCGACAGGCGCGATTACTTTTAGATAGTATGATTACTGGAGATGGATCTCATAATCTTCAAGGAGCGCAATGTTATTATACATCATCAAAACAATTGGCAGATGATACAATGAGATTGGCAATTCACGCTGGCTGGAGTGCATCAATTAAATTGATAAGACCAGAAGGATCTCATTATAAAATTCCGGGGAAGAATAGAATTAGTGAAGGCACTAGTAATGCAGATGCATTATCTGTAAGAATTGTCAAATGCAAAAATGAACCAGAAATAAATCATGGTCAGATACTTACTCAAGATGCACAAACAGAGGAAATATATGATTATGAGGGCGATGTGTGGTGTCTTGAGGTACCATCGCATGTTTTCATGATTAGGCAGAACATGAAAAATGTGTTCATAGGTAATTGCTCGTCGCATGGGCAGAAGGGAACTATTGGTCTCTTGATGAAGGCTAGTGATATGATGTTTAGTGGACAGGGTATATCTCCGGATATTATTTTGAACCCGAATGCTATTCCATCTCGGATGACTATAGGTCAATTAGTGGAATGCATATTAGGTAAAGTCTCTGCAATTGAAGGACATGACGCAGATGGAACTCCATTTAATGATATTGATCTGGAGCAAGTCAAAGATCGTTTAGAGAAAAATGGATTTCATCGAGACGGAGTAGAATATATGTATAATGGAATGACGGGTCAGAAAATGAAGATAATGATTTTCATCGGACCGACATATTATCGTAGGCTTAAACACCTCGTTGAAGATAAGCTCCATTGTTTGTCCCGGGACCACGAGGTCTTAACACAGGGAGGTTGGAAAATGATCTATGATATAACCAAGGATGATCTGGTTGCTATTTTGAAAGATGGCAAGACAGTATATGAGAAGCCATTAGCTGTCTATCATTATCCGAATTATAGAGGTAAGATCTATAATATTAAGAGTGAGAAGATTGATCTAAGTGTAACAATCAATCATCGAATGTGGGTTTCAGTGAAGAATGAAAACTACGATATTCCGAATGCAGCTGATAAACTTTGGGGAGAATGGGAATTAGTGCAAGCGAAGGATATTATCGGAAAATGTGTCAAATATCAAACGATAGACGGAGAGATTATGATTGACACAGTAAGAGAAGAAAGTTGCGAAGACTTTGTTGGTGAAGTCTATTGCTTGCAGGTATCTACCGAGATATTTTGCGTAAGAAGGAATGGTAAGGCTGTATGGACAGGAAATTCGCGAGCCCGAGGACCGCGAACAATATTAACGAGGCGAAAGGTTGCCTCAGTCAACGTGAAAAAGCGTTGGCTAGTCTGTTGTATGCAGGCAATATAACCAAATTGCGGGAATATCCAAAAATCTTTTAGTACCACCTCGTAACAATGAGGGAACCCAGGTAATAACTGGTAATCAACGGTAAGAATCTAGAAGTTACTGGACAATCCGCAGCCAAGCTCAAATAATCCATTATGTTAGGATATTAGAGAAGGCTCAACGACTATACGATTATAGGCTTGAAGAGTTTAACAAACTCTCATGATAGCTTAAGATAGAGTCTAAACCCACTTGAGAGAGTGCTGTGTTTAAGAAGTGCCGACATCATACAATGCAAACGAATTATGTGGTATTTCGAAAACATGGAGTGTGAATAACGGGCGATGTATATATATATATTGTCTGAAGACACTGGTACCAGGAACCTCCGGAAGGTCCAGATTACGACGCTGAGGCCTCTGTATACATATAAAAAATGTATGCAAGTCTGCTCTTCACTATATATAAATAGAAAGGCAGGCGACATATTCAAATTGCGGGAAATCCCAAATAAATTTAAGTACCACTCCTAATTGGAAACAATATGGAGGAACCCGGTTAAAAATCGGATCCAATGGTAAAAATCTTAAATCAAATGGGCAATCCGCAGCCAAATCTCTATATCCGATAAGTGAGGATATAGAGAAAGGTTCAACGACTGGACGGATATGGGCTGGAGAAGATTAACAATCTTCAATGAAAGCTTAAAGTACAGTCTAGTCCCATCTATGAAGATGCTATTATCAAGTTCTAATTTAAAGGATGAAATAATAGAAGCTATGATCATAGGAGCAAATGCCTAATGGTAGCTTGGTATAAACGAGAAGTCGTGAAGGTGGATTAAGGTTGGGAGAAATGGAACGTGATGCCTTATTAGGCCACGGAATTAGTCGTTTCCTCAAAGAGAAACTCTTAGATACATCAGATGCTTACACAACGCATATATGTAATATATGTGGCTTATTAGCCCAAAGGTTGTACAGGAAAGAGAGCAAAAAATATGTTACAACGCACGACATATTCTTTTGTCCAGCGTGCAAGAATTATACGCAGATATCAAAGATTATGATTCCGTATGCTTTCAAATTGCTCGTTCAGGAGCTAATGTCTCTGAACATTGCTCCTCGTATCAGAGTCAAACAGAATATATACACTTCGTAAGTAAGAATGTATGGATCCATGTAACAAAAATTTATTTATAAAAATGTTGAAATAAAAACATATATATAAAAAAATATATGTATATATAATTACATACATATATAGAAAATGGCAACTGATAAAGTTATTTGGAAAGATGTTGTTCGGATCGAAAATGGCGTTGATATATTTGAAGGGTTTTACGAGGTTTCAAATGATGGCCAAATTCGAGAGAAAAAAACACAAATCCTAAAGAGTGCTAGTGTGAATCAAAAATCAAAGACTTTGAAAACTATCTTGCGGTATGATCAGAATAAATTTGATCCAAAAATTTCTGAGAATGAAATAGAGGATGATGAAATAGATGATGATGATGATGATATTGTCGACAAGACTTCAAAAAAATCGAACGCAAAGGGGAAAAAAAATGTTGAAGTACATATAGAAGTTGCTGTGGCTCATCTTGGACCTAGACCAAAAGGCTATATTGTTTACCATAAAGATGGTAATAAGGAAAACAACAATGTATCAAATTTGATGTATGTGAGTCCCCAAAAGTTCAGTGAACTACAGAGAGAAAAGCAAGCTCCGAAAGCGAAATTCACATTGGAACAAATTAGTGCAAAGTTCGATAAGGTAGAAGTTAAGGACATTCCGACTTTCAGTTCCCATTGTATAGATAAAAATGGCAATGTGTATAGTAAATCAACTAATAAATTGCTTCAAACCGCAGCTGATCTTAGAATTTCTATAAGAAGAGATGATGATGAAATAGGAACGAAACCACGGAGTTGGTATATATATCAATTATTGACTTTGGCTTTTTATGGAGATCCAAACAAAGATGATCCAGTCATTCATGATCTACCTCCTGTAATACATATTAATGGCGATAAGAAAGATAACACTGTTGATAATTTACGATGGGGCACAATTACCAAGAAAGGCAATGGCAAAAAACCTGCAAAAGTTCCTCCAATAGTAAATTCTGATCCAGGACCCGCTCAAGAGGTTAAGTCAGATACCAAAAATGGCAAGAAATCTAATAAAATGGTCGTAGCAGGGAAAAAATCCAAGAAATCAAAATTGGATATTGGTGGATCGTCAACTTCAGATCAATCAACGGAAGTCATTTCTCCTCTAAGTCCGAATCCTGAATCTGTTCAAGAAGTTACTAAGATAGCTATAAAAAGCGCCAAAACACCTAAAAAAATCGTGGTGCGCGGGAAGAAATCTAAATCTGATAAAAGTGCAAAAATAATCAAAGAAGATGGATAGGTACAACTATAAAATCAACATGGTTTAGATATGGGATTGGTAATGGCTAGAACACAATAGAAGATTACATAGAATAAAAATTTCAATGATGTCAAGAATGAATCAACTTACTATTGGTCGTCTGAGGTAAGGAAATAATATAACGAGAATCGAAAAAATTGATTTAAAAATATATAAAAAGAAAAATATACGTATATATAATTATATACATATAGAAAATGGCAGCTGACGAAATTTTATGGAAACACGTTGTATTGACCGGAGATGATACTCATTTATTTGAAGGATTGTTCGAAGTATCTAATGATGGCCAGGTACGGAACTATAAGAATGAGATTCTTTTGCACAATAAAATAAAAGGAATCAGGTATCCTCAGGTTACATTACTTGGTAGACTAGCTATCAAACCAGTGAACAAAAACGACAACAATGATACTCTGAATATGAATGATGACGATAAAGTTAATGACCCTGAAGTTGAGAATGATGTAATGAATCAAGAAGCTCAAGACGAAGTTGGTGATGCAATACAGGTTGACATACAGATAACTCCGGATCAGATACTTGATGAGCCAGTCAAGAAGAAAAAAAGCAGAAGAAAATATAAGAAAAGATTTTTTCAAATAGGTGAGCTAGTCGCTCATGCTTTTCTTGGGTGTCAGCCAGCTGGTTCCGAAATTGAACATATAGATGGTAACAAAAAAAACAATAATGTTACCAATCTAAAATATATTACTCGAAGAGAAATACTGGAACGCAAGGCCAAAAATAAGGTCGAAGCCAAGGCCAAGAGAAAAAAGATTCAGAAGGCTAAAAAACTTGTTGAATCCAAAGCGACCGAGTATAATGAAGAGAATGTGTGTGATATACCTAGTTTTTCCAAATATTGTATAAACAAAGAAGGTGATGTTTATAATAAGAGAACTACAAAGAATGTCAAAACAATTCAATCGTCAACTGGCCTTAAAATAAATTTAAGTCGAGATGTTAAGAGTCGTGATGGTAGCTATATCCATAGTACCTCTGATAATCGTAAGTTCGATATATCATCATTATTGTGTTTAGCCTATCACGGTGATCCTAATGAAGATAATATTTCAGATAATTCTTTGCCAGATGTTATTCATATAAATGGTGATTCAACCGATAATCGTATCGAAAATTTACAATGGTCCGCTAAGAGCACAGTCACTATAGAAACTCCTCAAATTGTTGACCAGAATGATACTAACGATACTGATACAGAAGATGATTATACATTAAATAAGCTTCGTCCTATTCCAAAAAAAATTAAGTAAAATTGATCCAGTTACTCTTCATATAAGGATTGAACATCAAAATTGCCGATAGTTGTAGATATGATATTTTATGTCTACAATCATGATATTCATTGTTTATGAAAAATTGAAATTATATTTATTGGAATTTAATCTTATATATATATGGAACATATATTATGACATATTATACTGACAAATTACACATAGTACCCTTTTATATTTTAGAAAAATATTTATATCGATCATCTTTAATTCCACTTGCACTTACCAACAAGTATTTTCTGCGGGAAGTCCATACAAAGACACGATCATTTACTATTGAAATATATAACCCTGAAGCAGGAATCGGGTTTAGCAAATTTAAGAATGTTAAATTAGAAATAAGAGATGCCAAAAAGTTTAATGATGAAAATCTCAAATTGATGACTAAAGCTATATATTTATATCTCAGTAAAACATCCACGATTACTAATGATGGGATACAAAATCTTATCAATTTAAAATATTTGATATTAGATAATAATGATTTTATTACTGATTTTGGTCTAAGAAATCTAACAAATATTATAGATTTGGAACTCGGTGCTAATGAAAAAATTACTGACTTTGGATTAATGAATCTAAAAAATCTAAGATCACTTGATTTGACATTCAATAAACTTATTAGTGACACAGGTTTAGCCGCACTTAATAAATTGCAAGTTTTATCACTTTCAAATTGTGAATCAATAACAAATAAAGGGATAATGCCTCTGGTTAATCTTGTAATGTTGAATTTGCTAAGTAACAACAAAATTACTGGTGATGGTCTAATATCTCTTACAAATTTAACTGCATTAGACCTACAACAAAATACTATTATTAGTGACAATGACATCATTCCATTAACCAATCTTGAATTATTAAATATCGACGATAATGAAATCATTTCTACTTATAGTTTGCATCAATTACCTAAATTGCGTTCTCGATTTTTAGATTTTTGGGATCACGCTATTGAATTAATAGAAGCTCAACTAGATTGATGATTGAATGATCCTCCCGTGTGTTCTTCATGATATGTTTTTTTTAATTTAACTCAAAAAATTGAAATTTAATTTGTTTCTTCTTAAAGTCTTATTATAAGCTAATAATAAATACGATGGCACATACTGATAAATTACATATAATCCCTTTTTATAATTTAGAACAATACTTAGATCTTTCATCTTTGATCCCACTTGGACTTACTAATAAGTATCTTTTGCAGGAAGTTTATACAAAAACACAACCATTTCCAATTGTAATAACTGAACCAGAATCAGGAATTATACTTAGCAAATTCAAGAATGTTGAACTAGAAATAAATGAAGCAGATCAGTTCAAAGATGAAAATCTTAAATTAATGAGTAAAGCAGTATTTTTAAAACTTGAGGAAGCAGATACTATTACTGATGACGGTATCCAAAATCTTGTCAATTTGAAGGGTTTGCATTTGAATAATTATAATTTTATTACCGATATTGGTTTAAGAAATCTCACCAATCTAGTAGAATTGGACCTATATGCAACTGAAAAAATTACTGACTCTGCATTAGTGAATCTAAAAAATCTAACATCTCTCGACTTAGGATTTAATAAAGTGATAACGGATGCTGGTCTTGTTGAACTTCGTAAATTACGAATTTTATCTCTCTTGAATTGTTATTCAATAACAGATAAAGGAATAATACCGCTTACGAATCTTCTAATATTGAATCTGGAGAACAACAATAAAATTACTGGAAATGGTTTAATATCGCTTACAAATTTAGTAGGATTAGATCTAAATCGAAATCCAAATATAACCGATAATGATATCATTCCACTAACTAAGCTGGAATTGTTGAATTTGGAAGAGAATGAATTGATTTCGAGTTATAGTGTAGATAATTTACCTAAACTGATTTCAACATCTTTTGAATTTTGGGATTTTGCAAATCAGTTGTCTGAATTTTAATAGGTGACAATTTATTATAAATTATTGCACACGTGGTTTATTCGACATCCTGATGCTTTCTCGTGACCCCCGCCGCCATAAAACTCTGCGATTTTCGCTACGTCAACATGTTTCGATCTCAATGAAAATATCGTCGAATCACTCACATCATCAATCGTATATACAGCGGAAAAATCTATATCCAAATTATTTATCAATTCATCTCCAATCTCTGGAATTAGTGTGGAACTATTCACATAACCTACTTTATACTCCACTCCCTTGATCTTCGTCACTCTTACCTTCGCCCTCGCAATCGTTTTTTGAATAATCACATTATTATTCGCCAAGAGTATCGGCCCCTTCGTCTTGAGTTCTTTCATGAACACATCATCATCAAGCAATCTCTCAAATGTCGAATATTCATGTTTCATATTATTACTATACGCAGCGAACTCTCTCACTAATGGCAATCTATTCGTCTTTAAATCATTATCCTGAATGTACTCAATCAACAACGGCACATTCGCCTTCCCATGGAAATAACACCAAGTAATAAACGCTCCGCTAAACCCCATATGAAACAATTTATTCCTCTCCGCAATATCCCCTAAATCCTCCTTGGCAGAAACATGATGATCCAAAATTATTAATTTATTCGCACCGTCAATCATTTTTTTCATTGTAGGATTTTTATATGCGAAATCACAAAACAACACATTTTGACCCTTCACATCCGGCGGATCACTATAAAATGATCCCGGATAATAGTTAACAATTTTTGCCGGCAAATGTAATTTAAACCAATACATTGCTGCGAATCTTGCGCCAAAACCATCCGTACATCCACCATGATCGATCACAGTATCTATATCTTTTGGACTTAGCTCCAAATGATCGAATTTTAAATCATTATTCGTTCTAATCAAACGCCGATGCCCCCCTACGACAACATACTGCTCGAAGAACATAGGATAAAAGACGCAACATTAAAAAACAAACACTCATAGATATAAAAGACTAACGAATAATAACAATATTTCAATTTTTAACCCTTTTGTATCGTGAGCTCAATCATTGTTTCTTTCCCATATTTTTCCCATTCGATTAACTGTCTATGAGACTTTTTGAAAATATCAACCGATGCTTTTCGATTACCT
>Ga0207047_1233_pt1 | contig 12544 bp, 10 predicted proteins | sample Alteio_BWMinCont_67_FD_153302 | JGI IMG/M metagenome (GOLD analysis project Ga0207047, IMG submission 153302) | Enriched cells from forest soil in Barre Woods Harvard Forest LTER site, Petersham, Massachusetts, United States -... | ecosystem: Environmental > Terrestrial > Soil > Temperate forest >...
ATCGAAAATATATTGAACAATGGATGAATCGTTTCCTCTCATCGATGATAGAAGCAAAAGATAGTATTGAACCCGATCGGAAACAAAAAATGATACATTATCTGAAACTCGATTACTATCCAACATCAACCGCATTACAAAAGACGAATCAAAAATCCAATTTCGTAAGATTAGTTCTCTATAACGACAAAATCTCTAGGTTAAAAATTAAGATCGATGAGATGAAATCGGAGTTGGTGAAAATTATTGCGCAAATGGATGATATGGGAAGTGGGCGTGTTTATAGAAGTAGGTTGTTAATTTCTGGGATGGTCATTAATTTGATCAATAATGGGCGTAAGGTAGGTGACGGAGATTATAAAGAATCGCAGATTACAGATAAATATAAATTTGAGAATGGTAGTGATATTATTAAACATGAGGAGCAATACCGGTTTCGTGATAGATATTTTAATATTTTTAATGGATGTACTCAATGGTATTATTGTTCGGCTGTTACATCGAGGAGGATTGGAATTTATGAAGAGATATTTGACGTGATACCTTTGCATTTGGATTATGAAAAGAAACGGTGCGGATTTTTAAATTGGTTTTGTGTGTATAAAACGAATGAAGTTGAATTTAAAGCTGTTTTGCCAGATTATGAGATAATTTCGTTGAAGAAAATTGCATTACCAGGGATTGATAAAAATAGCCAGAGAATACTTTTCGAGGATGGGACTCTTGTGACGATGGTTAATTATGATCCATTTTGGGTAAGAAAAGTGGCAATTCACTTGATTGATACTAATATTATGGAACGAATTCATTGTGATTGGACGGAGGGATTTTATATGGATCCATTATTTTCATTGCATCTTAGTGAGCTGAGGCCTGATGGAAAAGAAACGATGAAATATCAACGCAAACTGGAGGAGCTGATGCCCAAAATTGCCACTGTATTGATCGAATTAATTGTCGCGTATCATTGAAATTAAAATTAAAATTGAAATTATATGATCGATAATGTTTCATTAGGAGGAGTAATGGAAGATCATAATGCTTCGAATCTTTTCTGTTTTATGGGCTATTGCAGTGTTATTTCATTATCAGGCGTTTAGTTTATGGAGTGAGGGAGTTTATGTTTGGATTATTGCGATTTATATTATTTGTTATCCGCGGAATCGTTTTGGGTTAATATTGTTGGCCTTGGCGCAGATAATTGAAGCATGGGTTAATGCACCAATAAAGAATAATCATTGGATGATGATGGTTTTAGTGAATTTGACCATATTGATTTGCTATTGTGATAATGTGATGAAGGAGAAGAGATTCATCCCTGACGAGCAGCTGATGGAAAAATTTGCCCCTTTGGTGAAGAAAGAAGTTGTGATGCTTTATTTTTTTGCGTTTCTACATAAGTTGAATTATGATTTTTTAGATCGAACTGTAAGCTGCGCGAGTGCATTTTATCGTGCGTATTTAACGACGTATACGGCGATCCCTTATTCTCCATTTATGGAACAGATTATGATATATGGAACATTAACAATAGAGTTTCTTATTGCAATTCTCCTGATGTTTAATAAAACTCAAACCATTGCTGCATTACTCGGCTTCGTCTTTCATACGATCATTGCCTATAATCCACTAAGCCACTTCTGGAATTTCTCATCTATTATGTTTCCACTACTATATCTCTTCTTCGACAAAACTTATTCCGAATCACTTATTTCATACATGAAAATTATATCCACGCATAAAACAGAAATGATCTTATGTTTGATTCCCCTTATATGTCTCATTATGGATCCAAGCAGAACATCGGTTGAAAACGAAGTTGCCATAGGAATATCATTATGGTCAATCTATTGCTTATTCATATTAGAAAGTCTATTGAATTACATAAAACTATACGGTTTATTTCATCAAGACAAACTCATCACGAGGAAACAAAGTTTCTCACTCTACATCCCGCTCCTTTTGATGTGCTTCAATGGTTTCAATCCATATCTCAATCTAAACACCGAAAGTACATTCAGCATGTACTCCAATTTACGAAGCGAAAACCATCTATTCATCCCAAATATGCATTTAAATATCACATGGCTAACTCGCTTTACCATACGGAAACCGATTCAAACAGGAAATATCTCATGCACGCGATAAAATTGAATTTTTATATAATTGTTTAATTTTCTTTATGAATAATTTTCCTACAGTTAATGGAAAAAATACAATTGCACCTACGTGACGATGCGGTTTTTTGGGAGATATCATGTATAGAGTCTCTAATGTCACTTGATGTTGAGTCGCATTTACTATTGAGATTGTGGTGCGAAACATATACGCCTAAGAATGGAATGATATTTTATACATTGGCAGTAATCTATCAATATGAAATCGATTATGATAAAATGGCCAATTCGATATTGGAAGCTATCATTTTCAAGAATATCTTTGCGATGAATCATTTTTGGAATTATACGTATTTATTTGATGCGAAAAAAAGTGCAGCGGGAACAGATTTGCTTAGAGGTGCGGCGGATCTTCTAGATAAGGAAGCTATGTTTAATCTGGGTAGATTATATGAAATTCACCGTAAAGATGAAGCCATGGTGCTATTCGAAAAAGCTGCGGATTTAGGACATTTGGAATCAATAATATATTTATGGAAATTGTATGATGAAGGTGATTCACCAAAGATGATTCATTATTGTTTGAAAGCGGCGGAGGCAGATGATATTGAGTCAGTAGTGCGTGCTGGGAAGTACTATCGGAGTAAAAAAGAGTATATGAAAGCGAAACAAATGTTAGAAAAGGGTGTGAAATTGGGAGCAATTGCTGCAGCGAATAAACTTGGCTGTTTGTATGAAAGTTTGGGGAATAAAGAGAAAGCACTAGAATATTTTCAGTTGGCAAGCAAAAGTGGTGATTCTTATTATTCTCCAACGGGATTTTGGAATTGTTGTATAACACATTTAAAAAAGGGAGATAAAATTTTAGCGCTGGATTGCGTTGCTAAGGCGTATGAGTTATATTCTACTGAGAAAGATAAAAATGAATGTTTGGAGAAAGTGGATGAAATTGTGAATAGTATGGAGAAGGGGATGTTAATTGAATATATTTTGGGGAATAGAGAGAAGACGGAAAGGATTAGGGCGTTGGAGCGGAGAGTTGAGGAATTGGAGATTGAAATAGATTTTTCCCCTGGTGGGAAGGGCGCAGTTAAAGCGGAGGAACACTTTCATGCTGTAGCAAAGAGTTGAGATGATTGAAATTCTTTTCAGCGGCAGTTGCTTCGAGGCTTCCTGGGCGGTAGATTAATTCAGCAGTTAGTGCGGCGAGTTTTTCTTTTAAGAGTTTATTTTCTTTTTCAGCGTTGTCATATTTCGCGCAGTTGGCAAGGAGATAATATTTTTGGGAGTTTAGTTTATCTGATCTGGTGTGGTAAAATTTTGAGAGATTCATGTAGCTAATGGGAGTGGCAGCCTTGGTGAGTAAATCTATGATAACATCAGTGGGAACCGGATATTTTAGTTCTACGTATAATTCAGCGAGGCTATTCATTGATTGTTGATCTTGGAGGAAAACGCCCCTTTTGAATATAGTGATGGCTTTATCAGTATTTTTCAATCTGTGATGGATAATTCCCTGAAGCCATTGGGATCGCGAATTTCCCCAGAAGGTTGATTTTTCGAGTAGTGGGAGAGCTTTTAGGTAATCTTCGCGAATGAAACATATGTCTGCTAAATATTCGACCGATGATCTATTTCCAGCGGTTATTGCTTGAAGTAACCAAATTTCAGCTTGTTTAAAATCATTTTTTTCTTCCCAATATATTTCTCCCAATTTATGCATTGCGTCGTCATTTTTACATCTAGCGGAGTTTTCGAACATTACCAAAGCCTTATCCAAATTCCCTTCAGCTAAACACATCCGCCCCAATCGTAACATAGCTAAATCGTTACCGAATTCTGCCGCTCTCTTCAGAAATATAGTTATCTCAGCAAGTTCCAATAGCGTTTTATTTTTTCCCTGTAGTTCAAGTATGAGAGCAACATAGAAGCACCCGTAGTGATTCCCTAAAATTGCAGCATCTTTGGCAAATAATAGCGCCGTTTCTAAATTTCTTTCAACACATATACCATAGGTATAACACACTGAAATGATATTTTTTATGCAAGGATCTGCGCTTTCTGCGGTAAGCCAATCGAATAATTCTTTCCTTTCTGGGGGATCCAAGTGTAATATATGAGATTTTATACTGTCTTTCCTATCTTCCGAATTCGATATGTCGCGGGTTCCGATCCTCTTGGACAAACACTCCTTAATATCTTTCAATGTCTTAAACATAATAGTTTGATTGATCGAGAGAAATTTATAAGAGGGTCTGAGGGTGTGTTTTTTTCAACATTTTGGGACCATATAACGCCCTATCAAATATCCTTCACAAAAATAATCACTAATAAAACAATACTAGTGATCATTATAAATATTAACAACAGTATTATTATTCTGAATTCCTTCAGTTTTTGAATAATATATATTCCTATAAGGGTTCCACCGATGGCTTCTAAGAAAAATAAGATTCCATAATAAGGCAGTACTTGTTTTTTTATAAAGATGTATTGGATGGATGATATTAATGATGAATAGAATGTTATATAAGGGCTTGTATATGATGCAATCAGGGGTGACATACCAATGGCAATAAAGAAGGGATTAATAAGGATTCCCCCACCCAACCCTAAGAACGAAGATACAATGCCGACACAACAGGACACACCAATGAATTTCGCGAACATTCCCGCATCCCACGACAAATCACTTGAACTAAAATTATAATTTCGCGATTTTTTATTCAGAAATATTTTTCGTATAATAACAACAACTATTATTCCGTTTATGAGGAAAAATATAGATTTGATAATATTGTACGTGTTGCTATTTTGATATAATTGCTGGATGAGGGTTACCGCAATAAATATAGCGATATTTATTATGTATATTATCATATTTAGCCAGTGTCTCAATGGAGTCTCACTTGTGTTGTTAACATGTATCTCTTCATTTGTATTAACACTATTTTTTTCATAATAAACTGCACTAATACAAGCGACAACTTGAAAGAAAATCAGAAGCGATAATATGATATATTTGGGAGAGTAATCATTTATTAGTATTCCTAGATATGAACTCGCAGCGATGAATGGGGTCATGACCATTATTGAATCCCAGTTGATCATATATCGTGTTGGCGGCTGTGGATGTTTTTTATTGAAGAAAAAGATTACGCGAGCTAGGCAGCTCCCCGTTATCATTATGGATGATAGCGGAATAGAATAGTCTGTGCCGAAATTTCCTAATAGAATCAGTATTGGTATTATTATCCCGCCGCCTCCTGCTCCCGAAATCGTGGTTACAATATTTACGAAGAATAATATGATAATAAGATATACATCTGTTGTGTTAAATGGCGATAGATCTTTATGAAGGCACTCATTAAAATTGCAATACCATTCACCTGAGGGATCTATACAACCTACAGGGCAATTTTGATATATGCATTCACATAATGAGCTATTCATTTCTGATTAATCTTCAAATAAACGAAAAGGTGTTGCAATAGAATATTCAATTTTTTCCGAAAAAGTTGAATATTTGAATATATTGAAGGGCTCTAGAGTTTCTAGGGAAGCATAGTTCTTTCGTCTCGTTCAGCAAATGTGGTTTTATTGTCGTGGCGCTGGTTGTGGGTTTTCGGTGAAGTCAGGGGATTCCCTAAGGGATCATCACGGTGGATGTCGGGCATTTTCTGAGCGAAAACGCGATACAGCTGTTCTCAGCAGGAAACGAGATCGATTGCGACCTCCCCGAGAAGCAGTGTATTGTGAAAATTTGGTCCACTACTTTTGACGAACTAATTGAAGAATTCCGTCATGTCCATCGGGATATGGAATGGAAAGGAATGGACTTCGGATCTTCGAAATTTCTTGATCGAACGATGTATTTGAGTTGGGGGTTGCCTCGCGGTATCTGCAGTAGTGAGTTAATTCTTGCCACGTTTGAAGATCCGCGCCCTTTGTTTGCAGCATTTGATGCAGCATATGAAGCACGGACTGAAGACCGCAAAGAACCAGTTAAATTTGAGTCTTACCTGTATGCATTCAAGATTACGCGAAAACCAATCGGATTAACTACTTTTGCATTGACTGCGGAACATTATTTCTTCGGTTCTTGGAGGGGAAGTTTTACTTTACGAGACGGAAAATATCACAGGAAGGGATTTAAAATGATCCAACCACCGTTGTTTTCCGAAGTAGGTTACGGTTTGCCCCGAGATCAGATTATTAGCGGAACTGTTCGTCAACTCCTTGCAGGATCAGTTTTGCCTTCACCTCAATCTCACGGAGCGGGTTTCTATCGTGAAATCAGAAAAAAAGAAAAGCATCTTGAACGTCTTGCTGTTCCACTCAGGCGTAAACTCGCTGATCTCCTCATGCCTCATCTGTTTCCAGCATGCCATATCATGATCGCGGATTATTTCTTGGGTGCTTAATTTTGTTTATTTGTTCGTTTTGTTTTATTGGTGATCATTTTTTGTGAACGCCGACTAATATCATTTGGACGTTTATCAATATATGATGTTACGCCGCATACACTCTGTAAAAGCACACACACACCGATCGCTCTCCCTTCGCAAGAAATATTGAATATAATACTACTTATCAATTGATAAACTAAAATTGAGCCCATAGTAAATGAATAAAGTTTTGATTGGTTTGTTAATCGTGGGTTGCGCAGTTGTTGTCCTATATACAATCGACCTTTCCTCAGAAAAACCCGAATTCGCTCCAAGCGCCCTGCAAGAATGTAATAAATTTAAGGACATTACAACATGTCAATATTACGACGGCAAACAGAAATATTTCAGAACTATCCAAGCAAATAAAATAAAAAACTATTCGTTGACGGATGAATTTATTGGAAGTGGTTCCTATGGAGATGTTTATGTCGGGAAAGATATGGATACGGGAGAATCAATTGCTATCAAAAGGGTTATGACCAAGGGGAATGAAATGGCGTGTTTAAATCTTATGGAAATGTATTTGGGTCACACAAGGCACTATATATTAATGAAAAAAGCACGTGGAGAAGCCTATTCCACAGTTCTATATCAGAAACACTCCACTGAAAAATTTATAAAAATGCATAGCGCCATCACGAAGAAATTTTCAGAATTAAAAGCAAAAAAAATCTCACAAGAGGATCCATATCCGAGACATATTTTCATATCAGAAAATGCCACCAATAACGAATTCACTGTTGACATCATAGACTACGGTCTATGTCTCATTAATCCCCCATCCTACGAAGACATCTATCGATTAAACACTATACTCCTCCGATTCTACTACTTGGGCGATGAATTTTATAATTACATAAAAAAATTAACCCGTTCTGATAGCTATGAATATATTTAAAAAGTTGATTTATTATCGGTGGACGTTGTTCTTTATCTATTCAGAAAAATATAACGATGAAGATTTTATTGGTATCGCCTAATTTTGATGGGCATTGTAGATGTTTAGAGCGATTGGTGGAGGTTATTCGGAAGCATTTACCCTTTTGTAAGACACAGTTGGTTTTATTAGATAATACACGAAACAAAACAACGGATCCAATGGAATTTGTTTTGCAGAATGCGCGTGATGATGTTATATATTTAAATCAACTTGATTGGACTGATATAAAATTAATTATATATGATTTTTTCGCTATTGCTGGGTTGATTGTTGGTCGTGAGAGGAATATACGAACGATTTGTAGTATCCCGGCAATTTTGTCTGAGTCTTTTGGGGATAAGACCGCGTATTTCCAGAGATGTTATCATAAGTGGAAATCCTCTATAGATTCACTTGCGCTTGGAATCCCTGAACTCGCGAGTGATGGATGGTTGTTCACGTCAAAAGATAATATAGTTTGGACATATGAAAAGTTATTTAACCGTTTGCCTGAAAAACCATCTACGAATTTTCATTTTGTTGGAAGCGGAGTACAATTTTTTAAACCAATTAAGGAGAAACGAAATGTTGTTTACATGTCTTTGGGAACTGTAGTTCCAACGAGCATTTACAACACGGCAACAAAAGAAATGAAAAAATATATCACAGACATCTATCAGCGTGTGATAGATTATTTCGGGAAATCACGGACTACCTACGAATTAATAGTCTCTAGCCCGCTTGACTTGCGAAACGATTATAGCAACGTTAAAATAGTCCCCTATTGCGATCAAAGCGACATATTAGCGCAAGCGAAATTATTCATCACGCATGGGGGCGGTAATGGCATCAATGAAGCAATTTTCCATTGCACCCCTATGTTAGTAATTCCATTCTTCGGCGACCAATTCATAACTGCCCGCTACCTCACTGAAAAGAAAATTGGAATCAGTTTCGCTTGCATCGATGCGAAAGATTTTGATCATAGTACCCAAGATATTCAATTGTGTGACCTCTCGTCAATGGAAAAGTGTTTGGAACATATGTTAAACGAATTGCCCCAATATACGAAGCGGTTTCCACTCATAAAAAATCGCAAGGGAGCCAATCTTATTAAATTACTTGATGTTCTCAAGAAGAACATTCATTTCGATGATCTGTGGAAGCCTAATGATTTATTGTATGGAACAACAGTCGATCGGAAAGATTTCGTTTCCTATTGGTCCAGATCATCGTTATTTCATATTGCTGCCATCGATGAGAAAAACAATTACATCACCGTTGACAAACTTCACATCACACCCTCACTCAACGATCAATGGAACGATTTATTAAAAGCATACTCCGAAGAAGAAATTATTAACAACGAAGATCTCTCATTAGAACTAAAAGCTACTGCATTAGATTATAGAAATTATCTGATTGCCAGGAACATAATCAGCGCTAAAGATCTTCAAAGTAATGGAAAAATGGAATTAGTAAAAATAATAGCCATGTGCTGCGCTGGGATGGATTATTTTTTAGCTGAGCATTGTAGAATACATTTTGTGATAGATATGTATGATCCAAAGAGAAATTTAGTTACCTTTTGCGAGTTGACATATATCGTGAACAATATTGGAAAAGATGCTAATATAATATTATGGTTGAAAACAGATGGAGAATATATCCCGTTTCCAATTACGAAATTGCACGAATGTTTCGCGGTGAGGGACATGTTAGATTTAGCAGAACGAAATCATTCCTGGTTGAAAACTGAGATAGAACGAAAGATAGCGCCATTTAATGTTTGGCTCCAATCTCGCATTAAAAAGGAATGCAGTATAATGGATAAATTATTGGAGGTCTCCGTGCTTGACGATGTGTTGGGTTTCAGGATCATTTATCCATGGACAAAGACATTGCAATTGATCGCCGCTCTATTGGAGAATTCTCCAGAATTAAATATCATCAAAAGGCGCGACCAAGAGCGAGGCAAAGTCATTTATCTTTTTGGAGAAAAAAACGGATTAATATTCGAAATACAGTTTTGGCCCTCAGTCATGTATACATGTTTTGAAAGTGAACACGACACAATATATAAGAAGCCCACATCCTTAACCGAAGAGGAACTCGCTTTAACTGAAAAATTAAGAGAATCGGAGCATCAATTGCAAGATATAATTGATGCTAATTACTTAATAAAAATTTGAAAGAGTGAACTATTTGATGAGTTCATATTGATATTTTTAGATTATCTTTTGTCATGGGGGCGATCGGTAGTTCTTGCGAGATTGATTCCGTTAGGCCAACGGATGCGATTGTTCGGAGGGTTTTATATCTGCCTCAGACGAGGACGAATGAATTCATGGCAAAATGGGAAACCGCCGACATAAAGGGAACGAAATTTTACATGTTGGCTCCGGTGGAAGAAAAGGGAATTAGCGTATCGGTTTTGAAGGTGGAACCGCAGGAATTGAAATCAGAGAAAATCTTCGTCTTCTCTCATGGAAACGGCAATGATATCTATTCGTCGTACCCCTTCATGGTAAATTTCGCAAAACGTTTCGGCGCGGTGATAATCTGTTTCGATTATCCCTCTTACGGAAGGACTCAAGGAATACCAAACGAAATTAATAACGTTGAGTGTCTAGGTACAGTAGTGAAACATGTTGCGGAAACATACGCTGCGGACAAGATCATTCTAATGGCTCATAGTCTCGGCACCGGAGTAACATTCTCATACGCTGCAAAAGTAAAATGGACATCAATTATCATCTCAATTTCAGGTTATTCAAGCATCCCAGAAGTAATCATTCGCAAAACGAGCGCACGGGGACTCCTGGGCAACCACCAATATCCATCGATAACATACATTGAAACACTTTCATGTCCAATAAAATTAATTCACGGCGAGGCAGACGAGGTCATTAACATTTCTCATTCCTACGATCTTTTCGCCAAATGCAGAAACCGCATTCTAGAATCTAGTTGGCTAAAGCGCATCGGCCACAACGATATCCTAGATTTTCTTACACAAGAAGGCAACGAAATCCACATCGCACAAGCCTTAAAACTCTAAGAAAAGATGAATTTTTAATCTTCTGAACAGGTTTATAATAATAAATCTGTTTAGAAAAAGGAGAAAATGGGTGTTGGAGCCGTTACGTATATGAGGCAGGAAGTGCTTGATGTTACTGCTTTGGAGCGAGATTTGGCGCATGATAAAGTTGGATTTAAGATGGCATTTAAGATATGCGATCATCATATTGGGAAGCACTCGTGTGCTAAGGCGGCGTATTTGAAGGGATTGCTGCATTCGGGATATTACTGTGGTCACATTAATTGGGAAAAAGCGCGGAAACTATTTGAATTTGCTGCAGAGAAAAATGATACTGATTCAATTCGGGAATTGTCCGTGATGTATTTCCTGGGGAAGCGAGCATGGGCAAAATCGCGAATAGCAGTGGACATCACAGATAACGAACAACTGGGACTATTACAAACTCGAATTAAAAATATCCTCAATACATGTCCCTCTCCCACGGAAGGACTTGATTACAAACGTTCTTTCCAACTTCTTAATGATGGCATTCGGCTTCATCCAGAGGATGGATTGATGCAATTATATTTCGGCCAACACTACGAGTTCGGTTGTGGGACGGACATCGATTATAAAATGGCTCTAGATCGTTATGAGGAATCATTCCGAATGGGCCAAAAGACAGCATTAGATTATATCTGCGGAATGTATATTGGAGAGAAGGGGTGCGATTTGAAATCAGAGGATGCTCTGCGGTGGTTTACTCTAGCTCAGTCAACGAATCGTACCTTCTCTAAGATTTACGTGGCGAAATTATATGAAGCACGTGGAGATTTCCCATTGGCCCATAAATTATGTTACGAACACATCTCCGAAACGCGTGACAACCAATATCTCAAGATGCTCAACGAACTCACCGCAAAAAAAGATCCTCCGCATAATGCCGTTGCCGTATGAAAAAATTGAATTTTTAATTTATTAGAATCCCGAGTTTTCATAAAAGTTGAAATATACGATGAGTGACACATGGATGCGCTTGCTGAAGAATAAAAAAATTGATCCAAAACGTCTAAACGAATCAGATAAGAATGAAATTTTTAAATTATGTTTCGATTATGAATCGAAAAATGATGCGATGAGACTTTTTATTGGTGAAATATATTTTTTGGAGAAGAAATTTGATGAAGCATTTAAATGGTCTCTTCCACTTGCTGAAAAGGAAGATCTTACAGCAATGTGTCAACTTGGTCGTATATATTATCATCAGAAGGAATATCGCAATGCTTCTTTTTGGTATGAAAAATATTTGCTTATTGACAAATCTGAAGCAGATCTGTATTGGAATTTTGGATTGTTATTCGATTCTCCTTGGGAGGGATATAATAGATGGAAATCAGCGGAGAATTACGCGAGAGCATATCTTTTATATGACGAGAAGAAGAGGGAAATAGATAAAGAGCACTGTTTTCTAAAATTGGAACGTTTATTTCCAAAAATGAATATTGATCAAGTTTTGGAAACGTTTAGGAAATCGATTGAATTTGAACATTTGAAGAAAGAGAATGAGAGATTAGGGGATGAGGTGAGGTATAGGCCTGGTGGTGAGGGAGCTGTAATGGCCGAGGCGGATTTTAATGATTTGGTAAAAAAAAATTGATAATTGTTTGGTTTATGTGAAGAGAATTTAATAGTTGGAGTAGGAATGAGTGATGATGATGCTGAGGGTGATCAGCTTGAGATGATGATGTGTAATACTTGTTGTATGTTGGATAGCGAGTATTTTTTGAGGGATTGCTGTGGGTTTAGTTTTTGTGAAGGGTGTTTGGATAAACATAAGGAGAATCATCCAGTGCTGACTTGTTGTAAAATTGAGAAAAAGCAGAGTAGAATGCTATGTGATATTTGTGAGGAGGCTGTGCATATCGTGTGTTGCGTAGCAGAGGGTCTCCGATTAATTTGTAAAAAGTGTTCTAATATGTATTCGTCTAGGGATGCTACGTATAAATGTAAAAATCTAGATTGTGAAGAGAGATTA
>Ga0207047_1234_pt1 | contig 12544 bp, 13 predicted proteins | sample Alteio_BWMinCont_67_FD_153302 | JGI IMG/M metagenome (GOLD analysis project Ga0207047, IMG submission 153302) | Enriched cells from forest soil in Barre Woods Harvard Forest LTER site, Petersham, Massachusetts, United States -... | ecosystem: Environmental > Terrestrial > Soil > Temperate forest >...
GAAATTCTTGCTGACTTACTCCACTACAAACCGCTACAATATATTACCGGTAAAGCATGGTTTATGGGCAAGTGGTTTAAAGTGAATGAGCATGTGTTGATACCACGCCCCGAAACGGAAGAATTGGTACAATGGGTTATTGACGATGAGCAACACAAAAAAGAAAAAAGAAAAATATTGGATGTGGGTGCGGGAAGCGGATGTATATCCGTATCGCTAAAACTTGCTTTGACTGATTGCGAAATAACTGCGTGTGATATTAGTCCAAATGCTTTGCAGGTAACAAAAGAGAACGCAGCCGATAATAAAGCTGACATTGCATTCATCCAGACGGACTTTTTAAATGAGAAAGAAAGAGAACGGCTTGGCAGTTTCGATATTATCGTATCCAATCCTCCTTATATTCCTTATTCAGAAAAAGAGGGGTTGGACAGGAATGTGAAAGATTATGAGCCTTCAGTAGCGCTATTTGTGCCGGATAATGACGCGCTGATTTTTTATCGCGCTATCGCTGCTTTTGGAAAGAGCGCATTGAATAAAGGAGGTGTTATTTATTGTGAAATGCACAGGGATTTTGCTGGGGAAACAAAAAAACTATTTGAAGAAAACGGTTACCAGCATGTGGAAGTGAAAAATGATATGCATGGTAATGCAAGGATGTTGAAGGCAGTTGTGGGTTATTAGTAAAAAAACAAAGCCCCGCGATGCGAGGCTTTACAAATATTATTTCAAGGCTTTTATTTTCTCCGTCCAAATAGTCTTAAGAGAAAGAGGAATAGATTGATAAAGTCAAGGTAGAGTTTTAATGCCCCCATTATAGACAGTTTTTTAGTATCGGCGGCTGAAGTGCCTTCGTATTCCAAACCAGCGCCTATACGTTTTAATGCCTGAGTATCGTAAGCAGTAAGACCGGTAAATACCATTACACCGATAATGCTGATAATATAATCAAGCTGTGAACTATGGAGGAAAAAATTGATTAGCATCGCTATGATTATACCATAAACCCCCATACGCAATATACTGCCGAAAGATGTGAGGTCTTTATTTGTGGTATAGCCCATGACAGCCATAATGCCAAACATGACAGATGCCGTAGCAAAACAGCCCATTACCGAACTTGATGTATAAACAAGTAAAATAAAACTAAGGCTGATACCGGTAATTGACGCGTATACCAAAAACAGTAAAACCAATGCCGGCGCTGAAAGTTTGTTGAACCCAAAGGACATGAGAAGGACAAACCCTATTGGCGACAACATAACGAGCCACCCTAATCCGGTCATACTTACCCCTCTGTCTGTTGTGTTTATGAGCAATTGAAGCAATGAAGGAGTAGTTGCAAAAAGAAATGCAAAGAATGCTGAGAGGGCAAGCCCCGCAAACATCCATCCGAATACGTTTGCGATAAATCTTTTGGATATCGCGCCGGTGCTTTTCTCGCTACCTACTACGGTATAATCGGCAAACTGTTGTTGATTATTGTAATTTTCCATGTTGTATAATTAAAAATGTGACGCAAATGTAGGAATAAAAGTGAAAAAGTATTGTGAAAAACCACTGATATATACGCTTTTTCAAACACTTATTTAACACCGCATTAGCAGTTAAAATATTCCATCTTATCCAATACTTCAGGATCTCCAGCCACGAAGCAACCTGATAATAATTGAAAGGATTACCGCCCCTGCAGTAGCAGTGATAATCTCATTGACTATAGGGTGATGGTGAAAAATGTCGAGCCTCGTGCCAAATAATTTCCACCCTATCCAGCCCCCTACAATACCGATAATTATATCGACCAGCAAGCCATAACCTTCACCCTGCACTATCAGACCAGCCAATAAGCCTGCTACTGCGCCAACAAATAAAATCATGAGTAGATGCATAAGAATATATTTTTTATAAAAATAAAAAAAGGTTGTGATAATTGCAATCTTTTGACCCAAAATATTTTCATTGGCTCCCTTTTTGTCATTTTCAGAAATGTTGGCTTAAACAGTATGAAACTGTAGTACTTACCCCTCTCTTTGGTGTTGTGCGTAACGGGTTGGATATTTGCAAAAACAACGAAAATGATTCGCGGGCTGTGGCTTGGTCTTTTATTTTTACTTTTTTGTGTACGTGTATGCGCCATTGACGCTGTGGTGTCACATACGGTTTTTTATATGCCCGATACAGTAAAACTAAATAACTCAGTACCCTATTCTGAAACTTACTGGCAATTAAATCCCCGCTCGCTTCATTATATCCGCACAGCGGAAAAGATGTTGTATGCCCGAATCAAAACTGATATTGTTTTCACTAGCAATGCGGGCATTGTGCATGAAGACCACTACATATTGGAAACTACGCCGAGAACAAGTGAAAGTGATGTTTTGGCTCACAGCATCATAGAACTGCGCCGTTATGTGCTGACAACAGGGTTTATAAGAATGAAACTGGTACTGACAGATATTACCGACAGCACCAACCGCTTTGCTTTTACCGATAGCTTCATGGTGGCTCCCGCAACAGATAGTACTTTTTACAGCGGGATTGAATTGCTGGATACTGCTTATGCTTCAAATGCACAAACAGACTTTCAAAAAAACGGTCAGCAGCAAATACCGCTTTGCTCAAACTTTATTGACGATAACAGGAAAATCATTCATTACTATACCGAACTCTATGGCAGTAATCATATATCCAAGTCGGCTTACCCGCTGACACAACGGATATTTATTTCGAGAAGGAAAAACGAAGCCCCTTATGAAAGATTTATGAAAACGGAAACGATTAACCCGGCACAGGTATTGCCTTCTTCAGGAAGTTTTTCGGTTGCAACACTGCTTTCGGGAAATTATTATTTAAACGCAACTATAGAAAACCGCGAGCATCGTATTATAGCTTCAAGCGATATTTTTTTTCAATTATTAAATACTCATCCGGCGCCCGAAGACAGCGCCCTGCTGGCTAAAGAAGATAGTGCAAAAGAAAACATAACGGTATTGAACCTGAACAAGACATTTATAGGGAAGTATTCGCTATCGCAGGTTCGCTCTATCTTAAAAATGCTGCTGCCTGTATGCGACCCTTCGGCAAGTGATGCTATAAAGGGGTTTTTGAAAAATCCGGATGAAACGTACATGCGTTACTTTATTTATAATTATTTTGTTGGCATCAATAAAGAAAATCCCGATAAAGCATGGAAAGAATATTCTGACAGGGTGCGCGAGGTGAATAAGCTGTTTAATTCAGGAACTACAGCGGGTTATGAAACGGACAGAGGGTTTATATATCTTCGATACGACAAACCTGATGAGCAAATAAGAGTAGAAAACGAAACAGGCAGCCTGCCTTATGAAATATGGCAGTATAATACGTTGCATCTGCTCAATGGAAAAACCGCCACAAATGCGGTGTTTCTTTTTTACCGACCCAATGAAACAACATCAGACCTTGTGCTGCTCCACTCAACTGTGCTTGGCGAAGTACAAAACAAGAGTTGGCGCTCGTATTTATATACAGGTGGTAACGGAAGCAATAATTCAAGTTCAATGGCGGAGCAATATTTAGGGAATAAGTAAATGAAAAAAGTTTTGAAGATGAAAACGGAATTTTATAAATATCATGGCACGGGAAATGATTTTATTTTAATAGATAGCCGTGCACAAAAACTACAACTCAGTGTGGAACAAATCGCATTGCTGTGTCATCGGCATTATGGAATCGGGGCGGATGGATTGATGTTGCTGGAAGGTGCTGAGGGTTATGACTTCCGGATGGTGTATTATAACTCGGATGGCAGGGAAAGCACGATGTGCGGCAATGGCGGTCGCTGTATTACTGCCCTGGCAGCGCATTTGGGCATTATCGGCACGAAGGCGAATTTTGTTGCGATTGACGGCGCCCATAGCGCGGCAATAAATGAAGACAGCACCATAAGCCTGAATATGCAGGACGTGAAAGAAATAACTGTTGGCGATGGGTATGCCATACTTAATACTGGCTCACCTCATTATGTAGTGCGGGTGAACGATGTGAAAAACACTGATGTTTATACTGAAGGCAAAAAAATCCGCAACCGCTCCGAGTATCAGCCGGATGGTATTAATGTGAATTTCGCGGAGATGCTCAACGGGAAATTATCGGTTCGCACTTATGAGCGGGGCGTGGAAGACGAAACGTTGAGTTGTGGGACAGGAGTGGTGGCTGCTGCCATCGCATCAACAGAAAATAATACAGGCAATTTTAAAATAAGCATTAGCACTCCGGGCGGCGAATTGGAAGTGTCCTTTATCAAAAACACACCCGCTTCGGCTATAGATGTTGTGCTGACGGGTTCCGCTACATTTGTATTTAAAGGAGAAATAGAGGTTTGAGTTTGCTGTCCTTCTTAACTCTTGTTATGAATGGCTACATAATTTTCAACCGGCAACCTCTTTGCAATAGAGCGGGCAAGGGTCATTTCATCAGCATATTCCAACTCGCCACCGAACGCTATACCACGCGCTATCGTGGTTATCTGCACCTTCAGGTCTTGCATCTGACGGGCGATATAATATACAGTAGTGTCTCCTTCTATATTGGGGCTTAACGCCATAATAAGTTCTTCGGTAGCGTTTGTCTTAACCCTGTCGTGAAGGGTAGCAATATTGAGATGTTCGGGACCTATGCCATCGAGGGGGGAAAGGATACCGCCTAATACATGATACAAGCCGCTATATTGCTGTGTACTCTCAATAGCTATCACATCGCGGATATTTTCTACCACGCAAATCTGGTTGCGGTTGCGCCCGGGATTTACACAAATAACGCATACATCGGTATCAGAAACATTGTGACAGGTTTTACAAAACTTGACATGATGACGCATACGCGAAAGGGCTCCCGTAAATTCGTCCACCTCATTTTCTTCCATGCGCAGCAATTGCAGCACCATGCGCAAAGCTGTCCGCCTGCCAATGCCCGGTAACTTGGAAAATTCCTGAACGGCGTCTTCTATTAATTTTGATGAAAATATCATGCGCTTCTCGCTCTTGTTGTTGAATATTAGTTTTCAGTTAAAAGGAAAACGGGCTATTAACCAATTTACGTAAACCGGAGTTTGAATTAACTACAAGCAAATTTACACCATTGAAAAAAATTTTCCGAAATTATGATTAAGATAGTATTTTGCAGGCAAATATGTATTATTATTTAACTAACAAATTAAACTATCAGAAAATGAAATTCTTTTTACTGTTACCTATTATTGTGGGGTGTAGCATAAGCGGTTTTTCCCAAAATACACAAATCCATGAAATGAAAACTGCTTATCCTTGTAATGCGCCCTTAAGCCGGTCAAGTAATGTACATAGTACCGAACGAACAACAGCAAGTTACGACACGGTTATTATGCAAAATACTACTGGTGCCGATTCACCAAAGATATACTATATTATCGGTGCATCAGGAGCTAATGACAGCGGTTATATATCAGGGTATAATGGCTTTGGATTTAATGGTTTTGCAGAACGGTATGATTTCAACGGGGCAGATAGCTCTGTACAAATTATAGGAGTCTGGACATTGTTTGGGGGCACAGTCAACCCATTGTCTCACAGAACCATAACCCTTAAAGCATGGACAGCCGGACCAGAAACCGCTCTTGCACACCCTAAATATTTTTATAGCGGGCTTCCGGATACTTTGCTTGATTCCGTAATTGTTCCAATCACGCAATTGGGCATTGGAGCTGCTCATGCACCAGATACCTTCAAGCTTTTCCCGCTTCTTCCCGCTACAAGCTACCTTACTAAATCATTCTTTGTAGGTTATACTGCCAATTACGATTTCAGTACCTTATCGGGTGACACAATTGCGCTGTTTACAACCAAGCAATATCAAAGAATCAGCCCGCCCTACACTACGTCGGGAACAGATACTATAGTCAATGACCAGAACGTTTCATTAAAAGGCGGCGCGTGGGGAGATAATGCCTTACAATTGGGCTTGTATATCGATTATTACATTTATCCGCTTGTAATAGTTATGAAGACGCTTGATGTAAATGGCATCACAAATAATAATTTTACTTTCTTTGGCAACTATCCTAATCCTGCGGTAAACAGTACCAATATAAAATTCTCATTAGCCAAAGCCACAGATGTAATTGTGCAAATAATGGATGTCAGTGGTCGCCTTATAAACACAATAAAACAAAATGACCTGACTGCGGGTGAACATATTATTCCTGTCCAAACAACCGATATGCCTGCGGGGGATTATATATATATTATCCACACCTCGGAAATGGATGGCATAGCAAGTAAAATGACCGTTATAAAATAAAAATTAAGTGTGTTATATAGAAAAAAACTGCCCGCGTGGCAGTTTTTTTATTTAGGAGATTTAAACTTTTAATCTAACTTGCCGTCCCTGATTAGAAACTCAGGGATATAAGATGAAAAAATTATTGCTTGTTGCTATAGCTACAACATCATTTACATACTGCTTTGCACAAAGTGCGTCTATAAAAGCATCAACAAAAATTCCTGTAAATAAAATTAATAGCGAAACTCATACTAATGGCGCTTGCGCAAGAACCACGGCAGCCTACGATACACTATCAAACATTACATCTATTGATTCGGTAACGTTATATAAAGCAGGGAGCGACACTAGCGGTTATGTTACCGGAACAGACATTTATGGCGATATGGGGTTTGCAGAGCGCTATGATTTTAATGACAGCGACAGCACATTGCAGGTGATAGGAATAGTAGCAATGTTTGGAGGCACTTATTCCGACAGCGCCGTTGATTCCGTGATTTTCAGAGTATGGGATATGGGCTCACAAGGAACTTTTGACCCTTTTTATTCAAGCTATTATTACAACGGGCTGCCCAATATCGTGCTGGATAGCATTACCGTTCCCGTCAATCAATTGGGTATTAATCTCGGTAATGCAAGCCTTGACACACCCAAAGCGTGGTTTTTCAGCACGCCAACCAATTATCTTGATTCTTCTTTTTATGCAGGCTACAATATTTACTATAGTCCGGGTTCGCTTAATGGAGATACCATAGGGCTGTATTGCACCCTTGAGGGGGAAAGGGAAAGCCCGCTTTATTCGATAGTAGGTACAGCTTATTCGACAATAGACAGCGACACACTAATTATTAATGTACAAAACGCAACACAAAATGCAGGAGGTAACTGGATTGATAATTATTTTGACAATATATACTTTGATTCGGTGGGCTTTGCCAATGACCTTTATATTTTCCCGATAGTTGTTTTTCAGAAGGTAAGCAGTGTAAAAGGCGTTACTAAAAATAACTTTACTTTGTATGGCAACTATCCCAACCCTGCAGTCGCCGCTACGAACATACATTTTTCCCTTGCCGCAGAGACTGATGTTACTGTGCAAATAGAAGATTTAAACGGGCATCTAGTTAACACCATAAAACAAAATAATCTATGTACCGGAGAACATACCATTCCGGTAGAAACAAGCGGTATGGCTGCGGGAGATTATTTATATATAATCCGCACATCCGGTGGAGACGGTATTGCAAGCAAGATGAGCATTATTAAATAGATGCTTGAAAATGAATACAATAATATATTAAGCATTTTCTTGTCATTTTCAATAAACCAATAATACTTTTTGTTTTTTTAAACTATTTATTAAATTTAGAGTCCCTTATTGTAATATTCGACGGTATTTAATTTCACACACAATTTACTTGGCGCATAAAAAACAACGTATATCTTTACACGATTAATTCAACTTTAAAAATTAAAAAAAATGAAAAAATTATTACTTCTTACACTTGCCACAGCAGCATTTACGGGCAGTTTTGCTCAAAGAACATCCACGGTTCCCCGTGCAACACAAATGGGTATATATAACCTTGACGTGCATAATTACTACAATACGAAATCTACTGCAAGAACAACCGCGAGCGGAGACACTCTTATATTATCAAACATTGACCCGGCTTCTGATACTCCAACGTTGTTTCTTGCAGGTGTGGATAGTGGCTATTTAACCGGCACCGACGCTTATGGTGATATGGGATATGCAGAACGTTATGATTTTAATGGCAGTGACAGCACATTAGAGGTGATAGGAGTGAAAGCAATTTTTGCAGGACGTTATTCTGATACTACTACTAAAAAAGTAAATTTTAAAGTATGGGATATTGGCAGTCAAAATACTGCTGATCCAAACTATACCGGTTTCTTTTATAGCGGGCTTCCTAATAATACGCTTGACAGTTTAGTCGTGCCTATCAACCTGATCGGTATAAATGATACCAATAATTATCTTGATACTTTTAAAGCCTATTTATTCACCAGCCCTACTGCTTATCTTGATTCTTCTTTTTATGTTGGATACGAAATCAATTATATCCCCACTGCTTTAAAAGGCGATACCATAGGTCTATTGTGCTCCTTGGATGGAGAAAGGACGAGTTCTGTTGATACGGTATTGGGAGCGGGTGACACTGTAATTAATGTGCAAAACGCTACTGAGTTTTCCGGAGGCGGTGGTTGGAACGATAATGTCTTTGATAATGACGGCATCCAGGATAATTTGTATATATTCCCGATTGTCGTTGTAAAATACACAACAGGTGTAAGCAATGTCAGGAGGAACAACTTAACTTTCTATGGCAACTTTCCTAACCCTGCAACAAACAGTACCAACATACGGTTCTCTTTGGCAACAGAAGTGGATGTGACTGTACAAATAGAAGATTTAAACGGGAACATAATTAACACAATAAAGCAAAGTAAGTTGTCTGCAGGTGAGCACATTATTCCAGTAAATACGAGCAAAATGGCAGCGGGAGATTATTTGTATATCATCCGCACATCAGGCGGCGACGGTATTGGAAGCAAGATGAGTGTTATTAAATAGTAAACTGATTATTTACCCTAAAAAGGGATACTGATACTGACAAAATAACTTCCATAACCCGAAGTTATTTTGTCAGTTTTATTTTTGGCAAATGGCATTGTTTAGCATTTTATCCTTTCTTTAACTTTTCATTATTGGTATGGCGTGTTGCGTCGCGGGTGTTTTTTTTGTCAAAATTTTTAATGAACGCATCCGTGAGGTCAACGCCGGTTTGGTTTGCAAGACAGAACAATACCCAGAGTATATCAGCCATTTCATCGGCAAGTTCTTTTTGTTTATCTGTCTCTTTATTAGATTGTTCCCCAAATTTTCTTACCATAATACGGGAAAGTTCACCTACCTCCTCCATGAGTATTCCGAGGTTGGTAAGCTCATTAAAGTAACGCACACCAACCGTTTTTATCCATTCATCAACCTTTTGCTGCCCTTGGCGTATTGTTATATCCATATCCATAATAAGAAGTATTTGTTAGTTTACGCAAAATAATGGAACTTTCCGCGTTTTTTAAAGGACATACATGCAATCATATACAACAGACGTAGACGCAGCAAAGGCGCTTAAAGAGGAATTTGACGCCATCAGAAAAGCAATAGGAAAAGTAATTGTAGGGCAAAACGATGTGGTGGATAAACTCATTATTTCGATATTATGCAACGGGCATAGTCTATTGGTAGGAGTGCCGGGACTGGCAAAAACATTGCTGGTAAAAACCGTATCCGAAGTGCTGGACTTGTCGTTTAAACGCATACAGTTTACGCCCGACCTGATGCCGAGTGATATTACCGGCGCTGAAATATTAGATGAGCAAAGGCACTTCCGTTTTATTAAGGGACCAATATTCGCAAACATCATTCTTGCAGATGAAATAAACCGTACACCACCCAAAACGCAAGCGGCTTTACTTGAAGCCATGCAGGAACGCAGCCTGACAGTTGGAGGAACTTTATACAAACTGCCTTCGCCGTTTTTTGTATTAGCTACCCAAAACCCTATAGAGCAGGAAGGAACGTACCCATTGCCTGAGGCGCAGCTTGACCGTTTTATGTTCCAGATAACGCTTGATTACCCAAGCTTTGAAGAGGAAGTGCAAATAGTCCGCAACACCACAGGGGCTAATGAAGTAACATTACCCAAAGTATTAGACAGTGAGGCTATATTAAATTTCCAGGAGCTTGTGCGCCGTGTGCCTGTGCCCGACAATGTGCTTCAATATGCTGTGGCACTGGTACAAAAAACACGCCCCAATTCTGCTACCGCTGCTCCCATTGCTACACAATATATATCGTATGGCGCAGGACCGCGCGCTTCTCAATATCTGATACTTGGCGCCAAATGCTATGCATTGCTCAATGGGAAATATTCGCCCGATATTGAAGATGTGAGGGCTATGGCATTCCCGGTATTACGTCACCGCATATTGCGCAACTATAAAGCCGAAGCAGAAGGCGTTACACAGGATTCACTCATCAAACAATTGTTGTAATCATGGAAAAAATACAGGAGAAAGCCGCCTTCCTCAAAAATGAATATACACGGCTTCTATCCCGACTCGCTCCTGACGCACAACCTAAATGGGGGAAAATGAATGTGCTGCAAATGATAGAGCACATGAGCGATTATGTGCGCATTGCCAGCGGCAGAACACCTATGAATATCATTACACCCGAAGAAAATTTGCCCAAAATGCAAGGCTTCCTAATGAATGAAAAGCCGATGCGTGAGAACACCCCTAATCCGTTGATGCCCGATACACCGATACCTGCCAAACATATAAACAAGCAAGATGCGGTACTTGAACTGCAAAATGAACTGGACTATTTTTTTTCGGTGTATGAAAAGGAGCAAGGAAAAAAAATCCCTAATCCATTCTTTGGCGAATTACCCTACGACATGCAGGTACAACTATTGTATAAACATAGCACCCATCATTTAAGGCAGTTTGGCGCAATGGAAAGCTAAGTCAAAACTTAAAAATTAAAAATCAAAACTTAAAAATTAGTGTGGTCAGTGGTGCAGCTGCCTATCGGTTGATATTACATTGAAGTTTATGCATAATTTTAACTATATGCCAAGCCAATGAATCGGCTAATTATTATTACTTTCGCAATCTAAATTTATAGAAATGGTACAGACGGACTATATTCATGTGCCTTATGGCAAAACCGTTCATGGTGAAGAAGAGGTAGAGGCAGTTGTGAAAGTATTGCGGACATCCACACAAATGGGGAAACATGTGCGTGAAATGGAAACACGTATTGCAGCGCTCTATGCCAAGCAATATGGCATTATGGTGAACAGTGGTTCGTCGGCGTTATATCTTGCCGCAGATTTGATGAATTATGAGCCCGGCAGTGAAATCATAACACCTGCTCTTACCTTTTCAACAACAGTAGCTCCCCAGGTTAAAAAAGGCTGGGTTCCTGCTTTTGTGGATGTGGAAGAGGGTACTTATAATATAGACGCCAACAAGGTGGAAGAAATGATAACGCCTAATACGAAGGCGATGCTTATTCCCAACCTTATCGGCAATTTGCCGGACTGGAAAAAACTTCGCGAGATAGCAGATAAACACAATCTATTTGTATTGGAAGACTCGGCAGATACTTTGGGGGCGGAGATAGGCGGCGCATCTTCCGGCAGATATACGGATATGAGCACTACCAGTTTTTATGGTTCTCATATTATCAACTGCGGCGGAAATGGCGGTATGCTGTGTGTAAATACAGAAGCTTTCTATAACCGGGGTCGCCTGCTACGCAGTTGGGGGCGTAGTTCTTCGTTATTCGTAGAATCAGAAAAAATAGAAAACCGCTTTAATGTTGAAATTGAAGGGATACCTTACGATGCAAAGTTTGTGTTTGAAGAACCCGGCTATAATATTGAGCCGTCTGAAATGGGGGCTGCATTCGGTATTGTGCAACTGAATAAGCTGGCTCAAAACATAGATACAAGGACTGCAAACTATAAGCAATTGCGTCAATTCTTCAGCCAATATGAAGAACATTTTATTCTGCCGAAGCAATTGCCGGATTCGCGTACAGGATGGCTTGCACTTGCAGTAACCATCAGGGAAAGCGCACCATTTATCCGCCGCGAATTGCAGATATTCCTCGAAAAAAGAAATATACAAACACGTACTGTTTTCACCGGTAATATACTTCGCCAGCCGGGCTTTAAAAATTGTGCTCATAAATCAGCGAAGGGCGGCTATCCTGAAGCTGATAAGGTAATGCGGGGCGGCATGCTGCTTGCCTGCCATCATGGACTAAATGCTGCGCAGATAAATCACATAATGGAAAGTGTGAGCGAGTTTATGAGGAATATATAGGATAAACAATGATCGACATCATTTCATTAATAATAGCCTGTAATTATATCAGAAACAAGGTAAGGACAAAGGGCTATGACCCAAGACCTTATGTTTGGAGACTGGTGGGTTTATGGATTTTATTTGAGGTTTCGGGCGCAGCACTCTCGTTAACGCTCAACGGGAACATCTTCATAGCCGTGGGTTTTGGATTGTTTTGCGGCTTCGGCGGCTTTCTGATTGTAAAGCACAAGGTAGATAAGCTCCCGTCAAAAGGTAACTGGATGGATACCATAGGGAAGGAGAACAATCAATTACCACCCCAATAAGGATTTCAGTT
>Ga0207047_1236_pt1 | contig 12498 bp, 4 predicted proteins | sample Alteio_BWMinCont_67_FD_153302 | JGI IMG/M metagenome (GOLD analysis project Ga0207047, IMG submission 153302) | Enriched cells from forest soil in Barre Woods Harvard Forest LTER site, Petersham, Massachusetts, United States -... | ecosystem: Environmental > Terrestrial > Soil > Temperate forest >...
AAGATTAGTTCCGTTGAGTGCGGGCAATGCGCCGGTGCCGTTCAACTGCACCAGTCCGTTTGCTCCATTAAAAGTATTACCCTGTGCTGTTATTGTTGAAGAAAGATTGGCAGTATCAATTTTTGATGTTGATGCATTAATGGCTGTAACAATATTTGTACCGGCACCTGAGCCGATAGTGGGATTGGGAAAAGAACCCGTAAGGTCGCCACCTGCACTGCCGCTTGGGACAACGCCTGTAAGATTAGTTCCGTTGAGTGCGGGCAATGCTCCGCTGCCATCCAACTGCACCAGTCCATTTGCCCCGTTAAAAGTATTTCCCTGTGCTGTTAATGTAGAAGAAAGATTGGCAGTATCAATTTTTGATGTTGATGCATTGATTGCTGTCACGATGTCTGTGCCTGCACCTGAGCCGATAGTGGGATTAGGAAAAGAACCGGTGAGGTCGCCACCTGCACTGCCGCTTGGGACAACGCCTGTAAGATTAGTTCCGTTCAATGCAGGCAATACACCGGTGCCATCCAACTGCACCAGTCCGTTTGCTCCGTTGAAAGTATTTCCTTGTGCTGTTATTGTAGAAGCAAGATTTGCAGTGTCTATTTTTGATGTTGATGCATTGATTGCCGTAACAATGTTTGCGCCTGCACCCGAACCGATGGTTGGATTGGGAAAAGAACCGGTGAGGTCGCCACCTGCGCTGCCTCCCGGAGCAACTCCGGATATAGTAGTGTTGCCTGCTGCTGTTAATCTTCCCTTGGCATCAACGGTAAAGGTCGCCACTTGTGTTGCACTTCCATAACCTCCTGCTGTTACCGCTGTTGCAGATAAGGTTGGATTGGGAAAAGAACCTGTAAGGTCGCCCCCTGCACTGCCACTTGGGACGACGCCTGTAAGATTAGCCCCGTTTAACGCAGGCAATGCGCCGCTGCTGTCCAGTTGCACCAGTCCGTTTGCCCCGTTAAAAGTATTACCCTGTGCTGTTATTGCGGAAGAAAGATTGGTAGTATCAATTTTTGATGTTGATGCGTTGATGGCTGTAACAATATTTGCGCCAGCACCTGACCCGATAGTGGGATTGGGATAAGTGCCCGTCAGGTCGCCCCCTGCACTGCCATGCGGAACAACACCTTTAAGATTAGTTCCGTTCAATGCAGGCAATGCACCGATGCCGTTCAACTGCACCAGCCCGTTGGCACCGTTAAATACATTTCCCCGTGCTGTTACTGTTGAAGATAGATTGGCAGTGTCTATTTTTGATGTTGATGCGTTGATTGCAGTAACGATGTTTACACCGGCACCCGAGCCGATAGTGGGATTAGGATAAGAACCGGTAAGGTCGCCTCCTGCACTACCGCTTGGGACAATGCCTGTAAGATTAGTTCCGTTCAATGCAGGCAATGCGCCGCTGTCGTTCAGCTGCACCAGCCCGTTTGCTCCGTTAAAAGTATTTCCCTGCGCTGTTACTCTTGAAGGAAGATTACTAAGGTTTATTTCTGATGTTGATGCGTTGATGGCTGTAACGATGTTTGCGCCGGCACCTGAGCCGATAGTGGGATTGGGGAAAGTACCTGTGAGGTCGCCACCCGCACTGCCCCCGGGAGCAACTCCTGATATAGCGATGTTGCCTGCCGCTGTTAGTCTTCCCTTGGTATCAACGGTGAAGGTTGCCACCTGTGTTGCACTTCCATAATCTCCTGCCGTTACCGATGTTGGGGATAATGCAGGATTGGGATAAAAACCTATGAGGTCACCGCTTGCGTAACCGCCGGGAGTAACATTTCTAAGATTAACTCCGTTCAATGCAGGTAATGCGCCGCTGCTGTCCATCTGCACCAACTCGTTTACACCATTAAATGTATTTCCCTGTGCTGTTATTGTGGAAGAAAGATTGGCAGTGTCTATTTTTAATGGTGATGCGTTGATTGCTTTAACAATGTTTCCGCCTGCTACTAAGCTAATAGTGGGATTAGGGTAAGAGCCTGTAAGATCGCCATTTGCAATGCCGTTTGGAATAACACCCATAAGATTTGTCCCGTTCAATGGAGGCAATGCGCCGCTGCCGTTCAACTGCACCAGTCCGTTTGCTCCGTTAAAAATATTCCCCTGCGCTGTTATTGCAGAAGAAAGATGGGCAGTATCAATTTTTGAGGTTGATGCCTTGATTGCCGTAATAATATTTGCGCCCGCACCTGAGCCGATAGTGGGATTAGGAAAAGAACCGGTAAGGTCACCACCCGCAATGCCGTTTGGGACAATGCCTGTAAGATTTGCACCATTCAATACGGGCAATGCTCCTTTGCTGTTCAACTGCACCAATTGGCTTGTACCATTAAATGTATTACCCTGTAAAGTAACTGCGCTGCTGTTAATACCTAAGTACATCCAAATAGGAGAAGTTGGTGTACCACTATTATAATAAAAACCAACTTGGTGGTCTGTTTGAAATACTAATAAACCGGTGGCAGGTTTGTGAACATGCACACGTTGAGTGGAGTCCATGCGAGGTACAAGCAGACCTTGCGAAGTAGAACTCAAATCGAGTATTGCAGAACTATCGGCAGTTGAGCCTGTTGCGTTGATGGCTACGCCTTGTGCTTTGGATGACTGTCCAATGAATAAAATTATTACAACAGCCAGAGAGGGGATGTACTGTTTCATATTTTTTTGTATTTAAGTATAACTAAATGTACGACACTGTCGTTAATGAATTGTTATCAAAATAAAATTTTTGATTTCTATATATATAACTAAAATTACTGTAGAAAGTAAGGATTAATAACAATACGGTTAAATGATTACAAATACTTATGCCATAAGCGGATAGAAGGATAAGCTTGATTTTTTTTAATATTTCTGCCATTATAAACTGATTATTAAATACAAATTAATTAAGTAATATTGTTATATTTATGAATAAAGCAAAATATTTTTGCATAATTTTTTATTAAAATCCACCAATGATTTATAGATTAGTCAAAAGTACAGATTAATCAATAAAACATTATTGATAATATTAATTCAATTCACAAGTTATACACATTATTTCGAGATAAATATATGTATATATAAGAAAAAGCTACCTAACGGAAGACTATTCTTAATAGAATATTTAGTATGATTTGTATCCTATTCGTACCTCAAAATGGACAGAATTTATGTAAGCCGTGTCGAACATAGTAAGCTCCATATCTTCCGTATTTATCACTTTTCCTGAATTACTTAACAAATATTTATCCATACTTATCATTTTCAAAAAGTGAGTATTTGCTCTTAATAGGTTTGCTAAAAATTCACAAAAAATTTCAAACACATGAAAAAGAATTTTACGAAACCAACCGGAGTAAACAAAAGCAAATTGGCTTTATTGGGGTCACTCATTTTTCTGGCATTGATTCTTTCTCATGGTGTAAGTTCAGGACAGTGTAGTCCATACGACCATAATCCATACACCGATTTCAATTCTTCAAGTAACCCGGGTACGGCGACGACCCTTTGGTTAAATATCCATACGAAACTCTCAAGTACGAATTTGCCCAATAATGGTGACTATATTTTATTTACCAACGGAACAATAACATTAGGCAGTATAACTTCAACTCCGGCAATTTCAGACGCTGCAATTCCAAGCGGGGAAATCATAGCGGACAATACTGTATCTACACCTTTTACTGTATATAACTCTGTTACAAACGAATGGATTACCAGGGTGCCGCCGGGATATAGTTCAAGCGATATTTTCATTTGTGCCGGAATCTATCAATCATCCAGCGGCTTTGTTGTAGGTGGGGGAAAGGAGTCTGCCATTGCCGGGCAATGGAGAAGTAACAGGGGAGCTGCATTTGCCTCTCAGTGGTTTTATGGATTATCATGTTATCAGCCGGAATTCAATTATAGTAATGTAGCTGATTCAGGACAAGTAAAAACTGTGGGCGGAGGGGTAAATGCCGGTACTCCCATACCTGAAGAAGGCAATTTAGTAGCGGGCGGTTCAGGAGGAGGTGGCAGCAACTATACGGGTTCAAATAGCTCAACAGATAATTTTACTGCGTGCCCTGCCTGTAGTATGACTGCATCAATTTCAACAACAAATGTAACTTGCTATGGCGCAGGAAACGGGAAAGCTACAGCAAATGAAAGCGGAGGTACTAAACCATTTACCTATCTATGGTCAAACGACTCAACCACTTCTTCCATATCTTCACTTACACCGGGTACTTACAGTGTAACCGTTACAGATTCCAACGGATGCTCAGCTTCGGCTACAGATACTGTAACACAGCCGGGACCTCTAACAATCAGCGCAGGTTCATCGGTAAGCATCTGCAAAGGTTCATCTACAACATTAACGGCTACAGGCGGCACTTCTTACAGCTGGTCTCCGTCAACAGGTTTATCATGCACTACTTGCAGCAGTACTGTTGCCAGTCCGACTGTAACAACTACCTATACGGTAACAGGTACTAACGCAAGCGGATGTTCTAATACTGCAACGGTAACGGTTACAGTAAACTCCTTACCTTCTATTAGTGCAGGTTCTTCAGTAAGTATCTGCAACAGCTCATCCACAACATTGACGGCTACAGGAGGCACTTCTTATAGTTGGTCTCCTTCAAAAGATTTATCCTGCACCACTTGCAGCAGCACAATAGCCAGCCCGACAGTAACAACTACTTATACAGTAACGGGTACTAACGGAAGCGGTTGTTCCAATACTGCAACCGTAACAGTAACGGTGAGCTCACTACCTACCATCAGCGCAGGTCCGGGAGTAAGCATTTGCAACAGCTCACCCACAACATTGACGGCTACAGGAGGCACTTCTTATAGTTGGTCTCCTTCAAAAGATTTATCCTGTACCACTTGCAGCAGCACTGTAGCCAGCCCGACAGTAACCACTACTTATACGGTAACGGGTACTAACGGAAGCGGTTGTTCCAATACTGCGACCGTAACAGTAACGGTAAATTCACTGCCCACCATTAGCGCAGGCTCAGGAGTAAGCATCTGTAATGGTTCATCCACAACATTGACGGCTACAGGAGGCACTTCTTATAGCTGGTCTCCTTCAACAGATTTATCCTGCACCACTTGCAGCAGCACAGTAGCCAGCCCGACAGTAACCACTACTTATACAGTAACGGGTACTAACGGAAGCGGCTGTTCCAATACAGCAACCGTAACAGTAACTGTGAACTCATTGCCTACTATCAGCGCAGGTCCGGGAGTAAGCATTTGCAACGGTTCATCCACAACATTGACGGCAACAGGCGGTAGTTCTTATAGCTGGTCTCCTTCAACAGATTTATCCTGCACCACTTGCAGCAGCACAGTAGCCAGCCCGACAGTAATCACTACTTATACAGTAACGGGTACTAACGGAAGCGGCTGTTCCAATACAGCAACCGTAACAGTAACTGTGAACTCACTGCCTACTATTAGTGCAGGTTCAGGAGTAAGCATTTGCAGCGGTTCATCCACAACATTGACAGCAACAGGCGGCACTTCTTACAGTTGGTCTCCTTCCACAGATTTATCCTGCACCACTTGCAGCAGCACAGTAGCAAGTCCTACAGTAACCACTACTTACACAGTAACAGGTACTAATGGAAGCGGCTGTTCCAATACAGCAACCGTAACACTAACGGTGAATTCACTGCCTACTATTAGTGCAGGTCCGGGAGTAAGCATTTGCAGCGGTTCATCCACAACATTGACGGCAACAGGCGGCACTTCTTACAGTTGGTCCCCATCAACAGATTTATCCTGCACCACTTGCAGCAGCACAGTAGCCAATCCTACAGTAACGACTACTTACACAGTAACAGGTACTAATGCGAGCAGTTGTTCCAACACAGCAACCGTAACAGTAACGGTGGATTCAGTTCTTATTATCAGTGCCGGTTCTAATGTTAGCATTTGTATCGGTTCATCAACAACGCTTACTGCTACCGGTGGCACTTCTTATAGCTGGTCGCCTTCTACGGATTTATCATGCACTATATGCAGTAGTACGGTAGCAAGCCCGACAGTAACAACTACCTATACGGTAACGGGTAGCAGTGGTAGCGGATGCTCTAATACAGCAAGCGTAACGGTAACCGTGAACTCACTGCCTACCATCAGCGCTGGTCCGGGAGTAAGCATTTGCAACGGCTCATCCACAACATTGACAGCTACAGGCGGCACTTCATACAGTTGGTCTCCTTCCACAGGCTTATCATGTACCACTTGCAGCAGCACAGTAGCCAGCCCGACAGTAACTACTACCTACACAGTAACAGGTAGCAACGGAAGCGGCTGTTCCAATACTGCAATCGTAACGGTGACGGTGAATTCACTTCCTACCATAAGCGCAGGTCCGGGAGTAAGCATTTGCAACGGCTCATCTGTAACATTGACGGCTACAGGCGGCAATTCTTATAGCTGGTCTCCGTCAACAGGCTTATCATGCACTACCTGCAGCAGCACGGTAGCCAATCCTACAGTAACAACTACCTATACAGTAACTGGCAGCAATGCATACGGTTGTTCCGATATGGCAACTGTAACGGTAACCGTGGATTCACTGCCTACCATCAGCGCAGGTTCGGGAGTAAGCATTTGCAACGGCTCATCTGTAACATTGACGGCTACAGGCGGCAGTTCTTATAGCTGGTCTCCGTCCACGGATTTATCATGCACCACTTGCAGCAGCACAGTAGCCAACCCGGCAGTAACTACTACTTATACCGTAACAGGTAGCAATGGAAGCGGCTGTTCAAATATTGCAACCGTAACGGTAACAGTGGATTCGCTGCCCATCATCATTGTAAGTTCTAATGTAAGCATCTGCAGCGGCTCATCGACAACACTTACTGCTTCAGGCGCTACTTCTTATAGCTGGGCTCCACCTACTGATTTATCATGCACTACATGCAGCAGTACAGTAGCAAGCCCTACGGTGACAACAACTTATACGGTAACGGGCACTAATGGCAGCGGCTGTTCAAATACGGCAAGCGTAGCGATAACGGTAAATCCAATGCCGGTTGTAGGACCAATAACCGGATCTGCTACTGTTCACATAGATTCTACCATAACATTGACCGACACTACTAAAGGCGGTAACTGGAGCAGCAGTGACACTAGTATAGCAACAGTTAATACAAACGGTAAGGTAATCGCTTATATCTGTGGCAGCGTTACCATTGTTTATTCAGTGCCTACCTCTTGCGGAATGGAGTCAGTTTCCACAACCATTGTTGTTCCCTGCGATAGCGTGGGAAGCGGTTCAGGCGGCGGGCTTGAAAGCGAAAGCCTCGGCGGATTGGTAGGAATGAGGGATTACAATAATTTCAAAAACAGTGTGAATACTCATTTAGATTATTCAAAAACACCGCTCTTTAACAGGGATAATTCTTTGGCACGTACAACAGGCAATTCAGACATATTAGAAAGCCTGATACCTGCTTCTTTAAACAGTTCAACCACTCCCTACATCTCTACACCAACTGACATAACTTCACTCACAATGGCAGTTGATGTATTATCTGCGGATTATGTTGAAAATAATGTACCCAAAGCAGTTGTTCTCGGAATTACTACTAAGGGCAGGGCTTACAATCATACAAAATCCATCTGCGACAGGTTCAAAGGAGCTACTTTATTAAGTACAGACACTGTTACCATACAGGGTTATCACTTTATACAATTTGCAGAACGCCAGCAAAACGGTGAAGTTGAATATGCTATCGCTTTTGATGCAGGTAAATCTGCCGGGCGCAATACATTCAATCTCCAAACAAATTGGCTCATCAATGAATACAAAGGTGATGATTCGGTATTCAATTTCCAGGCGTGGGCTACTATTCCTGAAAACACGCAGATTCTCGTAAGCAAAATATTGGATAACCTTAATGCAATTATGCCGGTACAGCAAACAGATACTGCATTCAAATTACCTGCAGCATACATTACTCACGGACAAAGAGATAAAGGCTTCCTTGACGTAACTATTAATAATACCACCAATTATTCAAATGCAAGCCTGGTTTTTGAAGAAAGAGTAAATGAACTTGCAGATGTTGATTCGCTGATAATACCGCTCACACTTACCAATGGCAAACTGAACAAATTCAGCGTCCCTATTAAAGACGGATATGAATACCAAGGCTATCTGAACCTTGACGGCAGGCTGGTGGATGTAGTATATATGGCTGACGGTAACTGGAGCCTTGACTATGACCATAGCCTGACTACCGTAAATTTTCAGGTTACCAACGAGCCAAACAGAATTTATAATGACAGCGACTATAATGTATATAGAGGCGTTTCCTTAAACGCAAATAGTGCTGATTATCTGTCGGCTTATAAATTTATCACTGCCGGAGATGGTCCGGTGGATCTTTCTGACTACCATTCATTCAAATTCTCTGCAGCAAGCGGGGAAGGACAAGTAACCATAAAATTGCTCAAGGGTAGCATCGTAAATTGGACTGACCAATATTATACAACCGCTACCCTTAGCTCAACGGCTCAGAATTACGCAATCAGCTTTGACGATTTCAAATCAGACACGTACTCGGCTCCGTTTAATCCGAATGATGTTACTGCAGTTGTTTATCAATTCGTTTTCAACGGACAAACTACAACTATGAGCTTTGAAGCAAGTAGCCTGTCATTTTCAAAAGATGTTGTGATGAGCCAAAAAGTATTGTCTTCAAAGGCTATCACAGTATCGCCCAATCCTAATAACGGTAACTTCCAATGCCAGTTTGCAAGCGATGCTAACCAACTGCTTGAAGTAGCTATATCAGATATTACAGGGCACACTATTTACAAACAAACCGTACAGGCGTCAATAGGAATGAACACCTTACAAATAGCTTTGCCTTCCGATATTGTAAAACCATCTATACTCATGTTATCCTTAGAAAATAAGAATAGCAATGTGAAATATAATGGTGTGAAAGTTACGATTACGCAATAACGAGTATTTATATCCGAAAGGATTAGAAAAACGTTTTCCCGAAAATGATTTCTTTGTTTCTGTTTGAATACTGATAATGAATTAACCCTTACTGGATATAACCCTGATACTATTAATGGTTTTGAAGTTGAAGCGAGCATAGATTATAAATGAATTAAAAATATTCATTTCCGATTTCAAAAGGATGGTGATATAAAACCTGAATATATTTTGTTTGTAAAAAAGGGTGATAAGGACTCTGAAGTCTTTAAGTTGCTTTTAAGCAATCATTTATTAATGCAAGATTGTTTAAGAATAGCAAATATTATTCGTCAAGGCATATTACATCTTCTATGAGTTTTCTATCCCTAAATCGGCTGTAATTCAGTCAAAACGATGTTCTTACGAAAGGTTGAATATTGCAATAAATCCAGTGTTTGAGTTTACTGAACCCAGTATAGCTAAGAAGGCAAATGTATGCAAATTGTATGCAAATTGAAAAGGGTTTCAAAAGTATAATTCTTTGAAACCCTTTGCTGGTAAAGTGACCCTGTCAGGATTCAAACCTGAAACCTTTTGATCCGTAGTCAAATACTCTATTCAGTTGAGCTACAGGGCCATTCCTTTTTTTGAGGATTGCAAAGGTACAAAAATGGATATATTTTACCAACTCCTTTCAAATATGCAATACCAGCCTTAATTTCACGCTATGAATATCGCATTAATAGGCTATGGGAAAATGGGACACGCTATAGAGCGTATAGCCGCAGAAAGGGGGCATAACATTGTATTGCGCATCACTACCGCCAATAAGCAGGATATGACGCCTGCCAACCTGAGACAGGCTGATGTGGCTATAGAGTTCACTAATCCCGGTGCTGCACTTGCCAATGTGCGGCAGTGCCTTGAGGCTGGCGTAAGTACTGTCTGCGGCACTACCGGTTGGAATGAAGGCTTTCCTGAGGCGGAGGCAAAGGCAATAGAAACCGGTACGGCCTTTCTTCAGGCTTCCAATTTCAGTATTGGGGTAAATATTTTTTTTGAGGTCAATAAATTGCTTGCCTCGTTAATGAATAACCAGCCTGAGTATTCGGTATCAGTAGAAGAAACCCACCATACGCAGAAAAAAGACGCTCCCAGCGGTACGGCAATAACGCTTGCGGAGCAAATCATGTATTATCTTAAACGCAAAAAACAATGGGTTTTGGGTGCGATAAAAGATGACAGCAGCTTGCCTATCTCCGCTCACCGGATAGAAAATGTGCTTGGTACCCATAAAGTAACCTATTCGTCTACCATTGATACTATAGAAATCACGCATACCGCCCATAGCAGGGATGGCTTTGCAAAGGGTGCAGTGCTGGCGGCAGAATTTATTAGCGGAAAGCATGGCGTTTTTTCGATGAAAGATGTTTTAAAAATAAATAGTTGAAATACTTAATTTTTATACATTTGTTCTGAATCCACCGCCGTTTGCAGGGCAGGCTGTAGAATGCACGGATTATGCAGATCGCGTAATCGGGTAATCTCATAATCAAAATAATAAGCGATTCAGACAATTATCAATAGAAATTACTCTAAATTCATTAAAAAAATCCGTTTTATGGTTACAAGTACCCTTATTGTTAGCCTCGTTATCGATATTGTCATTAAAATATTTTATGTTCTGACTCTTCAAAACACTCTTAAACAGGTTGAACCTAAAAACAGGAAAATATCACCGGAGCAATTGTGGCTGCTGCTTATACCGGTCTTAACCGTATTCTTTGGTTTTGTTGTTGTGAAAAATATTGCTGCTTCTTTAGAACTTGAATTGCGTGACAGAGGTATTAATGATGTGAAAATGCCTACTTATGATATCGGTATAGCTCTTTATATTCTAGGGACTGTTAACCTACTGTACTATTTAAAATATTTTGGATTTATCTCTCCTTTTCTGTCGGTTATTTTATTATTTCCCGCTATTGCGGGTTTTATTTGCTTCATAGTTTATTGGGTAAAAGTTTATCAATACAAAGAGAAATTACTGCAATTGCCAAAACGCAACACGGGGGATAGCCTGATTTTTTAATCAACTTCAAACCAAAGATTGCTATGAGAAATACAGCTTGTAATTTTTTTGAACTTTACTCGTGACCCGGATTAATGAAGAGCAATACGGCATTTAGTTTGTTGTCAAACTAAATGCCGTAAAATGATGCGCTAATTGCCGGGCTATACCCAGTCGTTTAAAATGCTACTCTTTAATTATCCGCTCTATTGCTTTGCGGTCGTCCGATGTCAGTTCTATCATGTAAATTCCTGATGCCATATTTTCCAATGGTATCGCTACGCTGCCGCTCTGCACATTGCCCAAATCCTTACTGAATACAATTGTTCCTGATACATCCATTACACGGATTTTCGTTTCCCCGCTAACACCTGCATCAAAGTTTACCGTCACGGCTTCCTGTGCAGGATTAGGAACTGCTTTCACATTCAACCAGTTTTCGGTGGCTATTCCTAACTTTGTTGTACCATCTACCGGCGTTGTACTCCGGATATTGTCGTCTGTAGCTAACTTCACAGTTGTACTGCGGTTTACTGTGCAACCGTTGGCATCCATTACCATTAAGTTGTAAATGCCTTCCGTTACATTACTGACTGTTGCGTCCTTACCTGATGAGCGGTAACCTCCGGGACCACTCCAGCCATAATTCAGTGTACCGCTGCCACCCGAAGCTGCACCGTAGAGGTAAACTTGAGCGCCCAAATTCACAGGACTGTTACTGCCGACATTGCCTATAGCCGGAGCAGGATGAACCAATACTACTATAGCTTCTCCGTCGGTTCCGTTCGTACTTGCGCCGGAATACTCTATCACAGCCGTTCCTGCCGATATACCTGTTATCAGCCCGGTGTTGCTTACAGTTGCAACAGTTCTGTCGCTGCTAATCCATGTGCCTTCACCAAATGTATTGTTTATGTTTACCGTTGCTCCAGCACATACTTCAGCTATTTCCTTTATTGTTTCGATGCTTCTTACCGTTACAACAAAACTTGCCGCCGCAGAACCGCAACCATTGGTTACAGTATATGTGATAGTATCAGTACCTGCAGACACCCCTTTAACTGTTCCGCTGCTGCTTATGGTAGCTACTGATGTATGCTTACTGCTCCATACACCACCGCTTACGGCATCTTTCAATAAATCCGTAGAACCAACGTTTACTGATGAACTGCCTGTAATAGCGCCTGCAGAGGGCGCTGCACTCACGGTTACTTCCACCTTGACAACAGATGCGCCGCATGAGTTAGATACCGTATAAGATATTGTCGCGGAGCCCGCTGCTACACCTGTCACTTTACCCGTTACATCTACAGTTGCTACAGCTATGTTGCTGCTCGTCCAGCTACCACCGGATACACTGTCTGATAAAGTAGCAGTGGCGCCTTTGCAAATTGCAGTGGCGCCGCTCAGTGCCGATGGAGGACGGCTAACTGTTACTGTAGCCGTACCACTACTGGTGCCACATGCGTTGATAACGGTATAAGTAATAGTCGTTGTGCCT
>Ga0207047_1237_pt1 | contig 12471 bp, 9 predicted proteins | sample Alteio_BWMinCont_67_FD_153302 | JGI IMG/M metagenome (GOLD analysis project Ga0207047, IMG submission 153302) | Enriched cells from forest soil in Barre Woods Harvard Forest LTER site, Petersham, Massachusetts, United States -... | ecosystem: Environmental > Terrestrial > Soil > Temperate forest >...
GAAAAGTACGGCGCGAGGATTGTGCGCGTGAATCCGAAGCGGAATTCGTTGATGAGCTTCTGGGAGAAGTCGTAGTTGTGAGAGACGAGGAAGCTGCGGTCGTGTTCCGTGTCCACGTCGTTCGGCAGCAGCGGATTCACTGTGCTAACGAGTAGGTTCTTCCAGTTGTAGCGGGAGAACACCTGCTGCTTCTGGTTGATCGTGTAGTCAATGCGGCCGTCAATACCGTTGGTGCTGGAAGGGATCGGAATCAGCGTCTAGTAGTTCAGCCCTCCGCCGAGACTCGTCGCATTGGGCAACGGGTAGTAATCGTTCAGCAGCGTCAGGGACGACTGATTGAGCTGGCTCGTGATCTGGTAATTAGCAAACGGGTGCCCTGTTTCCAGCGAGCCCGTGGCCGGATTGACGAGGCATGGGAGGTTAATCGGACAATTCGGATTTACCGGATTGCTTCCGGTATTGAGGACCGGTATGGACCCAGCCGCGGCCAGTTCGCTCAGGTCCCCGGTTCTCTCGTTCGCCGTCGGAACGGCGTACTCCTCGGCCTGCGATGTGCTCCGACGATTCCCTTCATAGTCGAGGAAGAAGAATGCCTTGTTGTGCCCGTTGAAGAGATGAGGCACGACAAGCGGGCCGCCGAGACTCCCGCCGAAAGTGTTGAAGCGCATCGGGGCCTTTTCCGCGAAGTTGTAGGTGTGCGCGTTCAGCACGTCGTTTTGCAGATATTCGAAGAGGCTGCCGTGGTAGTTGTTGGTGCCGGCCTTTGTAGTGAAGGTGACGTCTCCCACCTGGGAGAACTCGGCGTTGTTGTTGAAGGCTGTGACCTTCAGTTCGGAGATTCCCTCGGACGACGGATAGGGGTTGGCCCCGGCGGCACCGGCTGCCAACGACACGCCGCTGTTGAAGATGTTCACCGTCGAAATGCCGTCCACGGAGAAGCCGATCATGTCGGTGGTCGCTCCACCAATGGCGAAGTTTCCGGAGCTGTCCTGCTGCACGTTGGCGGAGGTTGCCAGGGCGGCGATGGGGCTGGTCGTGGCTGCGCGGGAATTCAGCGGCAACTGGCCGATCTGCTCTGTGCTTTTCATGTCTCCGAGAGTTGCGTTCTCGGTATTGACCTCGACAGCAGCGGCATCCACCTGAACGGTGGTCGCCTGCTCCGCGATTTGCATGGTCAGCGTGAAGCGCAGGTCTTGCCGGGCGGCAAGGACAATTCCGGCAAGCCGCATGTCCGCAAATTCGATGTGCGTTGCTAGCAGGCTATAAGTGCCGGCTTTCACATTTTCAAAAACATAGTTCCCAGAAACATCGGAACTGACGGAGCGATCCGTGCTCTGATCGATGCTGTGCAGGGTCACCTGCGCTTCGGGGATTGCGGCCCCGGAGATATCAGTGACAATTCCGCGAATGCTGCCGAAAGTAGACTGTGCGTGCGAAGATGCCGCAAAGTAGGCGACAAACAAAAGCACGAACCAACCTCTCTTGAAAGTGATACAAAACTTTGTTGCGATCATTATTCTCATGCTCCTTGCGCGGGTCAAAAGCAGATGCGCGCAAATAGAGCATAGGAATTGGAATATGGAAGAGGCATGCGGGAGCCATATAGAACATGTACAAAGTATCTAATAGACCCCTAAAGTCGCCGAGAGACTATGGAGGAGCGCTGCGGACACTGCTGGTGTGCATGCGCCGGACGACTAGCTGTCGGCATCCGATATCGATGGTTTCGGCGAGTTGCCAGCAGATTCGGCCGCCTCAGGATCACGAAGGCGATATCCTATCCTCGGCTCAGTTACGATGCACTGCGGACTGGCCGGATTGGCTTCAATCTTCTCCCTCAGTGCCTTGACATATGTTCGCAGGTAATGAGACTCATTGCCATAGGTAGGGCCCCAAATAGCGCGAAGCAAGGTAACGTGTGCAACTGGCCGGCCCTTGTTCTTCATCAGAAAGGCCAGCAATTCGAACTCCTTGGGCGTGAGGTGGATCGCTTTCCCGGCGTGCCGAAGCGAATGCGCAGGCAAGTTCATCTCAAGGTCGCCGGCCTTCAGAACTTCCTCGTCTGCGTCAATTCCGGTCTGCGCCCGGCGATGGATTGCGCCAAGGCGCGCGATCAATTCGCTCAACCCAAATGGTTTGGCCAGATAGTCGTCGGCCCCGGCATCAAGTGCCGCCACTACATCTTTCTCCGCATTGCGTACCGAGAGAACAACGATACCCACGTGAGGAGCAATGGAACGAATCATTCTGCACGTAGTGAGTCCACCCATGCCCGGCATATTCAGATCGAGCAGGACAAACTGAAAAGGCGAGCTCGAGATGATGTCCACTGCATCTCCACCGCTCGAAGCCTCCTCCACGCTGTGACCGCCCGCGAGAAGGGATCTACGCAACGTTTTGCGAAATGCCGGTTCGTCATCGACAATCAGTATCTTCCAAACCGCCGCCGACATAGTCAGAATCCCTTCGCTAAACAGGTACGGTTATGCGGAAGACCGATTCAGTTTCGCTTGAGTCTTCAAGTACGAGAGTGCCGCCGTGCGCCAACATGATCTTTCGCGCAATATCCAGGCCAAGCCCCGTGCCCGGAGTGGCATCGCGGGAACCCTCTCCGCGGTAGAAGCGGTCGAATATCTTCGATCGCTCTCTCATGGAAATGTGACTGCGACTTCGGACACGAATGGCGATTGAGTTTTCAGTTGCCCGCGTGCTGACTCTCACTGTGGAACCGGATTGGGAATACTTGCAGGCGTTCTCGATGAGTTGGGCCAGGGCCAAACGCAATAGCTCGGGATCGGCTTCCACGTCGTGAATGTCCGTGTTAGACGCTTCTTCACACTCTCCTTCATCGGTTAGCGAGAACCTGTGGTCGTCGAATTGTTGGGATTTCAGGTCGAGTTCCTCGGCGATGAGATGAGCAATGTCAACCCGTTGCAACAGCGGTTTCACCTCCTCGCGGTCGAGACTGGCCATGCGCAAGAGGCGTGTCGTCAGGCTGCTGAGCCGGGCTGTCTCGGCCTCCACCACCTCGACGAATTCAAAATGTTTGGGCGTTAGACCACCGGTCTCACGCAGTCCGCCCATGGCAGCGAGAATGGTGGCGAGGGGCGTCTTGACCGCATGGGCAAGTGCATCGAGCAGCATGATTCTGAGGCTCTCTGCCTGTGCGGTAACCGCAGCCTGCGCTGCCGTGTGAAAAACCCGGAACCGTTCCAGCATCGTAGTTTCCAATGTTGAAAGCGAGTCCGGCATGAATGTCTCGGAATCCGGCCATTCAAAGCCTAGTACGCCCGTGTCTTTCCCCTCGATGCGCAGACATCGAATTGACGTTCGGCACAGAGCGTCGTCACTGTCCTCGCCCGCGAGGTAACCCATACGGGTTCGGGTCTCTAGCTCATATCGAGGCTCCCCGACAATGCACGAACTGGCGGTTGCGTTCTCATACAGGCAAACGGCGCGTAATGCGAAGACGTCTCGAAATAGCATCAACAACTGTGGAGTATCGACACCTTCGGGCTTGAGCGCCATCAGCTGCTGCGCGAGTTCATATAGCCGCTTCACCTCACGACGTTCGTGGGCTGTAAGCTGCCTTTCTCTCTGAACGCGCGTCACTTGAAATGTGATCCCCAGGCTTGTTGTGAGAAAGACTGCCAATGCAAGAATATTGCGTGGGTCAGCTACTCGCAACGAAAGAATCGGAGGCGCGAAGAAATAGTCGAGCCATGCAACAGCCACGATGGAATGTATCGCTGAAGAAGTCATTCTACCGAAGGAAGACAGCAGAACGACAACGACCAAGCATAGAAATCCCGCAGTGGCAAGATTTAAATGACAAAGGTATCCGAGATAGGTAGCGATGCCGAGAATCAGAGCGCCAAAGGTGCTGTATCCGACAATACTCCAAGGGTTTTCGAATGTATTGTTCTTCATGTCCTGACCCATCGATTCGATCCGACGATGCGCATGCGGCATTTGCACTTCCTGTTGTGCGCATAGTATGCGCGGCTAGATCTTGAAGAACAGGTGCTCGAGTACAGGCCCTAATGCCAACACGGGAAGTAACTCAATGCCGTGACCACGATCAAGAAAGTCGTAAGCAAGGCGCCGAACGTCAAGGTGTCGGTGCGCAGAGTTCCCCGGGATTGAGGTCTTTTCTTTGCCTGGCTACATGCCGGCGAACATGAGCGCTGGAATCGCCAGGCCAAATCGCCCTGCCATCATGGCGACTGCCGTCGTGATGTTGTAGAACAGTGTGTTGGCATTGAGGCCGGCGAATGCCTGGCCATTGTTGGCGAAGGAAGAAGCAAGCCCGAAGAGGATCTCCGTGAGTCCATGCGGGCCGGTGTTGGTCGTCAAACCAGAGAGTCCGGATGTTGTGGAGATAGCAAGAGCGGTCAGAATCGGGATGGTGACCGGACCGGTGAGAGCGTAGAGAACGATCATTTTGTTCTCGTTCGGCCCTTAGTTGTAGGGCCATCACGATTGAATGTTTCATTTTCACCAAGGCCTTGAAGATGACTTTTGGCCCTGTGTATCCGCGCCTTTTTGGGCGCGGTTCAAATCCCGTTGCGTGCCGATCAACACATAGACCATGAATGCCACGCCAACGGCGCAGAACGTGCTTAATATGACCATTTCAAACACGCCGCACCTTCCAGACAGGCTGTCGTGCACCAGCCTGCATAGTTGGAAGGTTATGGCTCCCTCTCTAATAAAGTCCTGAGAGCTGCCTAAATTATTCCTAAAGAGATTGGCTCAGATTGGTGTAAGCGCGAGGTGATTTCGTGGGCGCGAACTGCGCACGAAGTGACAGGAGCTACGTTTTGCCTGTGGGCAACTGAAATCTGTACCCGAACCATGGCTCCGTTAGGATATAGCGCGGCTTGGATGGGTCTGGTTCGATCTTCTTGCGAAGCTGATTGACTAGGACGTGTAGATATTCGACCTCGCCCCCGTAGTCCGGGCCCCATATCGTCTGAAGAATCTTCGCGTGGGGAATCGAGACATTCGGATTTGCAATCAGATAATTGAGAACCTCGAACTGCTTGGGAGTCAGGCGTACGTCGCGGCCTTGAATAGAAACGTGGTGACTACCAAAGTCCACTTGAACTTCATCGAACGTGAACACGTTGGATCCCTGGCGCGGCGCCAGAGGCGTACGCCGCAGGTTGGCTCGAATACGGGCGAGAAGTTCGGGCATACTAAACGGCTTTGTGATGTAGTCGTCTGCGCCTGCATCCAAAGCCTCGATCTCCTCCGCTTCAGTCTTTCGGACAGTAAGCATGATGATCCCAATGTCTGAGTGTTCCCGTATTGAACGACAGGCTTCGACTCCACCCATTCCCGGCATATTCCGGTCCAGGATAACCAGGTCAAAGCGCTCGTCGCGCAGCTTCTCAAGCGCGGCTTCGCCACTTCGGGCATCGCCAATAATGTAACCGTGCTTGGCTAACGCAGCCTTCATCACTCGCCGAAGTTGCGGATCGTCATCGACAACGAGAATTCTTACCGCTCTCATGATCGTCGATCCTCAGGAAACACTGGCAGAGTGAACGAGAATTGGGCGCCACCTTCTGAGGTATTCTGTACACGCAACTTTCCGTGGTGGGCGCGAACGATGTCGCGCGCTATGCTCAGACCGATTCCTGTCCCTGCCACGGATTCCTGCGTTCGCTTGCCTCGATAGAATCGCTCGAAGATCGCATCTAGTTCGTCTGGCGGTACCCCTGGGCCATGATCACGAACTCCGATCGTAACAGTGTTCTCTACCTGGCTCGCCGATATTCCAATCGTTGTCTCGGGAGGCGAATATTTGACGGCGTTGCCCAGCAACTGGCGCAGGGCGAGCCCGATCATATCGGGATCGGCATCGACAGGTGAAATACCTTCCTGAATCTTGACCTCTAGCGGACGTCCGTCTAAAAGCGTCTTCATGCGATGAAGAGATGAACTAACTAGGTCCAGCACGGACACTTGACGGCGCCGTATCTGAGGTTTGCCAGGCTCGATCCGCGCCATATCCGTAGTCTCGTTGATCATTTCGCCCAACCTGTCCGTTTCTTCCTCCACAACGGCAAGAAAATCATCTTCCTCGGGCTCATGTCTGTATTCGGAACGTACGTTAGTTATGGCACTCTTGATGGAGGTGAGAGGGGTGAGAAAATCGTGCGCGAGCGCATCGAGAAGAACATTGCGAAGCCGCTCATTTCGGCGTGCCACTTCCAGTCTTCCAAGAGCGACCTGTTGGGCAGCATGCTCGATTGCGATTGCGACCAGATTCGCAATCGCTTGCACAGCAGGTTCGGATAATGAAGGGCCGATTGCGCCGAGACTGCCCAACATTCTCCCCCCAAGCGCGACCGGAACAATGATTGCTTCGACGCCGGCGGGTGTGGAGGCCTTTCGAGAAACGAACCATGCCGCTTCGCCAATTGCAACTGAACGCAACATATCTTGCTCGATCCTCTGATCTTCGACTCCCGCGAAATGAATCTCTCCTGTCTGCCTGTCGCAAAATGCAACCGCAAAGAAGCCCGACTGAGTCCTGACGCTCGCTGCTATTTGGGGCCCCAGCTCGCCTGTGTTATCGATCAGCATCAGCGACAGGCTGAGCTGATATAGGCGTTCTACCTCGATCCTGCGTGCCTGAGCTTCCGCTGCGCGGTTCCGGGCACTCGCCGAGAGTTGGCTCGCAGTGATCGCTGTCACCAAAAAAACAAACAGCGCCACCCAGTTTTGCGGATCGGCGATGGTGAGAGATAGGATCGGCGGAAGGAAGTAATAGTTGAGGCAGAGCATCGATGCCACAGACATCACAAACGATTCTGTCAAGCCCCAGCGGGCAGCGACAACGAGCACGGCAAGTACATAGGCAAAGCCCGCAATCAGGGCATTGACGTTAAGAACGTAAAAGGCAATCCACGTGATTGTTCCAACGAGCACAAGGCAGGCGAGGGCCCGCAGTATGTGATTGCCAACCTGCTGCACGGATATGGGTCTCGAGAACTTCATGTCGAGCGACGTTTCGATGACGATTTTAACTCCCCCAGGACGACAGCTGAGACTGCAACCGAAACCCCGACAGCAACAATGGGGTCTATCGATTATTCAGTGGCGCTATTCTCGATGGTAAAAAATGGACCGTTTCGAGGTTGGGCTGTCCGGCAAATTTTGTACAAGCACTCCGTTAATCTCCGGCAGCGTTCCGCCTGCTCTTCGCACCGCTCCCGGGTATCAATGTGGGAGACGAGCGTGTTCGAGACGTCCTCGAACGAGTTGGGGATGGTCTTCTACTAGACCAGCAGAGACGAAGTAGATAGTTATCCCCAATTGAACAGTACTATTGCCATCCGCCGCCTAGCGCCGCATACAACTCCACGAGGGAGACGGCTTCCTTCTCTTGAGCCTGGGCCAGGCTCAATTGAGCGTCGTACAGGTCCGTATCTGTGGTCAGAACCTCCAGGTAGCTCGTATTACCGCCCGAGAACCTCGAGCGGGCGAGCCGCACCGCGTCTGCTGCTGAAGTTACTTGAGCGGTCTTTTGTTCTCGTGTCTCCCTTGTCTCTTGGTAGGAAACGAGGGCATTCGATACATCCCTGAGTGCATTGAGGATAGATTTCCTGTACTCCAGGAGCATCTCCTGATGCTGCGCTTGCGAGAGGTGATAATTGTTTCGGATGCGGCCACCGTCGAAGATGGGTTCGGAAAGTGATGCGGCCACATACCAGTAGCCGCTCTTATTCGAGAAGACAGACTGCAATTGGTTGCTGGACGCACCTCCCAGACTTGTGAGCGATATATTGGGGAAGAATTGGGCTTTGGCGACGCCTATACGAGCGTTAGCTGCCATTAGCTTCGCTTCAGCTTGCTGAATATCCGGACGCCTCTCAAGAAGTTGAGATGGAATTCCAACTGGAACCTCCTGCGGATGGGGTTGCTGGTCGACCGCCAAACCACGCCCTATGTCCTCAGGGTCATGACCGAGGAGAATGCTGATCGTATTCTCTTGAACGGCAATCTGCCTGCGGATTTCAGGCAGATTTGCTTGAGCTGAGTACAACAACTCTTCTGCTTGTCGCGTGTCGGCGAGTGATCCCGCGCCGTGTTGCTCAAGCGACGACACGAGTCCAAGTGAATCCTCACGAGCCTTTATAGTGTGGTGGGTGATCTCCAGTTGGGCGTCCAAGCTGCGAAGTTGAAAATAGGCTTGAGCAACACCTTCGACCAGGGTTGAGCGAGTAGCTTTTTGCGCCCATAGCGTTGTCCGGAGGTCGGCTCGGGCGGCTTCCGTCTGACGCCGGTACAAGCCCCAGAAGTCCAGATTCCATACCCCAGAGGCGCTGGGCCCACCGCCGTTCAAGAACGAGGATCCCGACGTGCCGTTCGCGTTGGAAGTTGTCAAGCCGTCAGGGAGTTGCAACGCCGAATAGCTTCCCCCGGCGTTGACCGTAGGAAACTGTTGTGAGCGGGTGACGCCAACCTGTGCCTGTGCCTCAAGAACGCGCTGAGCGGCAATACGGAGATCGAGATTGTTCTGCAATGCCTCTTGCACCAGGTGCTGAAGAACTGGATCTTGAAAAATAGCCGCCCATTGTCGATCCGCGATCGATATTGACGAGTCTCCCGGAGTGGGAGCCGACGAGGCGAGATCAGGGGCGAGACCTCCGCGGAACCCCTGCGGTGTCGCTGAAACAGGGCGTTTATAGTTGGGTCCGACGTTGCAACCCGATAGTAGGACGGCTAGTGCCCCCGCAAGGACGGTTTCCGCTACCGAAGTCAGTACTGGGTCTCTGCCGGACCGGCTCCCTATTGGAAACAAAGGATCGGGAAGTTTAGCGAATCTGAACATGTTCTCCCTCACTCAGCAGATCGTTTGGACTGGCCACGATGGACTCGCTGGCTTGCAGGCCACTCATGATCTCGATCGTTGTTCCGAGATCCTTGCCCGCAATTACCTTGTTGAAGTGGATGATGTTTGCGCTGTCCACCGTGACTACATGCATTCCTGCGCTGTTGATGACCAATGCACTGGTTGGGATGATGAGCGACCTACGATCCTGGGGCAGAGTGAATTTCACCTTCGCGTACATCCCTGGCAGGAGAGAGCCATCCCGATTGTCGACCTGGACCTCAGTTAGCAAGGTACGGGCTGCGTTGTCCAGGGCCGCAGCATTGCGGATCACAGTTCCTGTGTACGCATTGCCGGATCGCTCTTGCACATCGACGGTCGCCGTTTGTCCGTCCTTTATATTCACCGCTTCAGATTGGGGAACGTCCACCTGAATGCGAAGGGTTCCACTTTGAGCAATGCTGAAGAGTGGCTTGGATGCGGTGTTACCAGTGCTCACCAGATCGCCACGCTCGACATTACGGGCGGTAATGATGCCATCGAAGGGCGCGACAATCCGTTCGAAGCCCTGCATCTGTAAGAGGCGTTCTACGTTCGCTTGATTGGCCTTCACCGTTGCTTCAGCGGCAGTGATATTTGCCTCGGCTGCGGCAACATTAGCGAGGCTGGCATCGTGACCTTGGACAGCACCGTCAACTATCTGTTGCGAAATTGCGTGTTCCTTGCCGAGGGGAAGGTCGCGCTCCTTGGTAAGACGCGTTAGCTCGGCGTTTGCATTTTCCTGCTGCAGCGCAGCCTTGGCCTGCAGAACCGAGGCCTCGGACTGAGCCAGAGTTGCTCGGGCCTGCAGAAGTTGCTGGTCAATCTCCGGGGACGAGATCACTGCTAATAATTGGCCGGATTTGACCTTGCTTCCAATGTCCACGCCGCGACGTTCAAGATAACCGTCCACCCGCGCGTACAAGTCGGCGGTGTAGAGCGGTTGTATATTTCCAGGAAGAACGAGCTCGGACGTAGGTTCGCCTAGCTTAGCGTGGATAACGTTGACGATCGATTGGGTCTTTGCTGCCTCATTCACAGCTGCAAGTGCGTCGCGTTGGCGTGCTAGATGGGGGAAGAAGCCAACGACAACCAGAGCGAAGAGGATAGCGAGGGCGGCAATAACCCTGGCGAAGGCTTTGGAACGCTCTTTCCGGTTCTGCTCTGCGGGGGTAGTTAGAATCTGCTGTGTCATGCTGGCTCCTGTTGCTTGCTGGCGTTGCGTCCGTGGATCATGGTGAACATCAAGGGAACAAAGAAGAGAGTAGCGAACGTCGCGACGCCAAGACCCCCGATTACCGCCCGAGCCAGTGGCGCGTTTTGCTCGCCGCCTTCGCCGACGCCGAGAGCCATTGGGAGCATGCCGATGATCATGGCGAAGGCTGTCATGATGATTGGCCGCAGGCGGGTAAACCCGGCCGTGACTGCCGCTTCGAGCGGGGACATCCCATTATCGCGGAGCAACTCGGTTGCAAAAGTTACGAGGAGAATCGAGTTTGCTGTAGCAACGCCGATCGACATAATCGCGCCCATGAGACTAGGAACGTTGAAGGTAGTCTGAGTGAGGAACAGTGCCCAGACAATACCGCAGAAGGCACCTGGAAGGGCGCAAATGATGATGAAAGGGTCTAGCCAACTCTGATAGTTGACGACCATTAGTAGGTAAACCAACAAAGCTGCGAATGTGAGGCCAAGGCCCAAGCGATCAAACGCCTCGTTCATGCTTTCCACCTGACCACGGATAATGATCTTCGTGCCGGGGGGGAAGATCCTTGCTTTCCTCTTTGACGATGCGATGGACCTTCGCCGCCACTGAGCCCAAATCGCTGTCCTGGGTATTGGCGAAGATATCGAATACGGGTTGACCGTTATGGTGATTAAGGACAACGGGCAGAACTGCAGGAGTGAGCGTTGCCATATTGCCCAAGACTTCACTCCTGTTGCTTACCGTGCGGAGCGGAATCGGCGTGTTCTCCAGAGCATTGATGGAGTCGATCTGGGACTGAGGTGTCTGGGCGGCGACCCAGTAAGTGAAGCCGGTTTTTGGGTCAAACCAGAAGTTTGGCTGTACCGCCACGCTCGACGCGAGAGAGACGTAAATACTATTGGCGACGTCCTCCTGGGTTAAACCAAACTGCGCGGCGCGCACTCTGTCAACATCGAGATGGAGATCGGGGCCATCGATAACCTGATGGAGATGAACGTCTACAGCACCTGGCACATGGGCGAGTCGGAAGCGGAGGCGGCCGGCAATTTCGTAGTTGGCTGGGTTGTAGCCCTGCACTTGGACGTCAATCGGGGATGGCAGGCCAAAGTTGAGGATTTGGGTGACTATGTCTGCAGGTTGGAAAAAGAAGGTGATGTCGGGGAACCCCTCTTGCAGCTCAGATCGCAACTCCTTCACATACTTCTCACTTGGGCCGTGATGCTTTTCGTTCAAAGCGATGAGAATTTCGCCGTCAGCACTACTCGTCGAGGCTCCGTCCCCGAAGGCGTAGTCAAAGGTCTCAGGGGTCAGGCCGATGTTATCGATCATGAGGTCAAGTTCGTCGGCTGGAATGGTCTTGCGGATCTGTTCTTCGACCTGACTGCAAATGACCTTGGTGGTCTCGATTCGAGTGCCAGGTTGCACCCGCAGGTGAAGACGAATCTGCCCAGCGTCGACTGCGGGAAAGAAGTCTCTTCCGACAAACGGGAGCAAGAAGAAGGCAGTGGACATGATCGAAACAGAACCGATGAGCGCCCGCTTCCTGTTTTTCAGCATTGTTTGGAGCGCCAGCGTGTAGTGATTCTGAACCCAGGCGTAGCCATCGTTAAAGCGGTTGTGGATCCGCCCGAAGACTGATCGGCTCACCTGAGGCTCTTCTCCCGTCGAGTGATTTTCTTTACCCAACAAATAGCTGGCCATTACCGGCACCAGAGTCCTAGATAAGAGGTAGGAGGCCAGCATGGCGAAGACGACTGCGAGCGCCATTGGTGTAAAGAGATATTTTGCAGGTCCGGTGAGGAATACAACTGAAACGAAGACGATACAGATGGCAAGCGATGACACCAAGGTTGGAGCCGCAATTTCTGAGGCTCCGATGATTACCGCCTCACGCAGCGGTTGACCACTCATATGTCGGTGAATATTCTCGATAGTTACAGTGGCATCATCGACCAGAATTCCGATCGCGAGGGCAAGACCACCGAGCGTCATCGTATTCATCGTTTCACCCATCGCACTCAACACAATGATCGAGCAGAGAATCGAGAGTGGAATCGAGACGGCAATAATTAGAGTGCTACGCCAGCTTCCCAAGAAAAGGAGGATCATCGATGCGGTGAGCCCCGCTGCGATGATGCCTTCTCGGAGCACTCCTTTGATGGAAGCCCTGACGAAGACCGACTGGTCGAACAATTCGCTTATCTTCAGCCCTTGGGGCGCGGCTGCGCGGGATGCGGGTAGGACATCGTTCTTGACTTGATTCACAATGTCGAGAGTTGAAACGGACCCGGTCTTCATGATGGGCATCAGAACCGCAGTCTTTCCGTTCGCGCGGGCAACACTCTGCTGGACTGACCAGCCGTCGCGGACATGAGCT
>Ga0207047_1223_pt2 | contig 12396 bp, 4 predicted proteins | sample Alteio_BWMinCont_67_FD_153302 | JGI IMG/M metagenome (GOLD analysis project Ga0207047, IMG submission 153302) | Enriched cells from forest soil in Barre Woods Harvard Forest LTER site, Petersham, Massachusetts, United States -... | ecosystem: Environmental > Terrestrial > Soil > Temperate forest >...
CTCTTTTCCGGTAAGGTAATAAAATAATATTTTCCCGAAGCATTGGCGCTGCATTTTTTTTGCATGGATGACTGCCAATCTTTTATTTCTTTTTTATCAAGGTATTTTTTGCCGATAAATTTTATAGTTGCTACGCCATCCAGCAATTGGGGTTTTATCTGAACAAACTCATATTTATCACCACCGAAATCGAAACAATTGTCGGGGGTGGCGTCGGTATGTTTAAAGGTAAATTCTGCATTCAGATATCTTACCGAAAACCCTGCATCATTAACAGCTTGTGCTATCTTTTCAACATCCACTTTTTTATCCGGCTTGAAGAACACTTTTCCTTCGGTATGTTCCAGGTTCATTTGCACATCCTTTACAAAGCTGAGCTTACGGATGCTCATTTCCACATTGCGGCTGCATTGGGAACAGGTAAGCCCGTTTATTCCTAAATCAACTTCGGTGAATTGTGCTTTTACGGAAAACGACAAGAGACAGGATATAATGGCAATGGTTATTATAGAGGGTTTCATTTTATAAAATTACGAAAAAAGGCTTGCCACTTGCATGATAATTGCTAATTAAACGCATCCTTCAGCTTATCAAAAAAACCCTTATCCTGCTTCACTTCCGGACCTGGTTTAAAGTTGGGTGAGTTTTTTAGTTTTTCGAGCATAGCTTGTTCTTCGTGGCTTAGTGTTTGCGGCGACCATACATTTACTTCTACCAGTTCGTCTCCTTTGTCATACCCTTGGAATGAGGGGAATCCTTTTCCTTTCAGCCTGAATATTTTGCCGCTTTGCGTTCCTGCGGGTACTTTTATTTTCGCTTTGCCGTCTATGGTGGGTACTTCAACTTGTGTACCCAGCACTGCTTCAGGGAAAGAGAGGTGTAAGTGATAAATGACGTCATATTCATGACGCGAAAGTTCGGGGTGTACTTCTTCCTCAATAAGAATGAGTAAATCGCCGGGAGGACCGCCGCGCTCGCCGGCATTGCCGCGCCCGCTCATGCTGAGCTGCATGCCTTCCTGCACGCCTGCCGGTATATCAAGGCTGAGTGTTTCTTCGCCGTAAACTCGTCCCTCGCCTTTGCAATTAGTACATTTTTGAGTGATGGTGCTGCCTTCGCCGTTGCAGGTGGGGCAGGTGGTAACTGTTTGCATCTGCCCGAGGAAGGTATTGGTAACCCTGCGTACCTGACCTGAGCCACCACAGGTGTGGCAGGTTTGTATGGAGGCTTTGTCTTTGGCCCCGCTGCCACTACATACATCGCAGGTAATGTGTTTTTTTACTTTTATTTTTTTGTTGGCGCCATGTACTATTTCGGAATAATCCATTTTCAGCTTCACGCGAAGGTTGGCGCCGCGCACACCTTGTCTGCGTCCGCCCTGCCTGCCGCCGCCGAAAAAGCTGCCGAACATTTCATCTCCGAAAATGTCGCCGAAATTCTGGAAAATATCTTCCATCCTCATTCCGCCGGGACCACCGCCAAAGCCGCTGCTGCCGGTGGCTGAGTGTCCGTAGCGGTCGTATTGTGCACGCTTGTCGGGGTTGCTGAGTATGTCGTAGGCTTCTGCGGCTTCTTTGAATTTCTCTTCGGAGGCTTTGTCGCCGGGATTACGGTCGGGGTGGAATTGCAATGCTATTTTGCGGTATGACTTTTTTATCTCATCGGCGCTTGCGCCTTTTGATACTCCCAAAATCTCGTAATAATCTCTTTTAGTCATGGTAGCCATAATCTTTATAATCTGCTAAAGAAAGGTTTTTTCACTTGTTAATATTTCATTTTTCCGCTCTGTACTCATTTTCCAATCACTACTTTGGCGTGGCGTATCAGCTTGTCGTTCAGGTAGTAGCCGGGTGCGACTACATCTATTATTTTCCCTTTCATATCTTCATTAGGAGCAGGTATTTCGGTAATGGCATCGTGCAGGTCGGGGTCAAACTCCTTGTTGGAGCAGTCCATGGGGCGCAAGCCTTTTTGCTGCAAAATGGTGCGCAATTTATTGAATACCAATGAAACGCCTTCCTTCAGCTTTTCGGCATGGGGGGTTTGTTCTATTTGCAGGGTTGCCCTATCCATATCATCCAGCACAACGAGGAGTGACTCTATGGTGTCTCTTCCTGCGGTTTGTATGAGTTCTATGCGCTCTTTTGCGTTGCGGCGGCGGAAATTATCGAATTCGGCTACGAGGCGTAGGTATTTATCCTTTACCTCGTCCAGTTCGGCTCTTGTTTTATCGGTTTCTTTTTCAATATTTCCGACAAGTTCTTCTATTTCGGCTTCTTGCTTTAAATAGGCATCTTCAAGGGAGGCATCCTGTGCCAAATTGTCGTTGTCTTCGCTGTTAAAATCGTTATTGGCTGAATTTTTATCACTCATATGTCTTAAATGTTTTTGTGTGGCTACTCTTGTTTATTGTCAATTATTGAGCCAATGGCTTTATTGGGACAAAATGTCGGGATTTTGGGGGCGCAAGATAAGTTAAAAGTGAGAACTTGCCTCACGGTGAGCAGCCGACAGGCTGGGTTAATTTTTGGGGTTGGATTACTGAAATTTATGTCAGTTATGTCAGTGTTCACACGAGCCGTATTGTAAATTGGGAGTACTGACGTATTTTTCATATTATGTGTTTTATTTATTTGGTAAGGCGGGGATTTGGGGGCGAGTCCGTCCACGTCCGTTTTTGAAAATTCGTTTTGGGTTGTGAAAGGTATGCAGTTGATGTCCGAAAACAGTCGATTTGTATTGAGAATTGAGGGGGCGGACATGACTGACTTCGTCAATGTGCAAATTAATAATGTGCAAATTAATACCTGCTGCAAAAGTGAGAAGTAAAAAATTAATCTTATTCGCTGACGCTTCGGCGGGCAAAGAAAAAAAATGAAAAGGTTGTTCATTGGTTTTAGTTTAATCTGTAAAGTTCCATAATGTTATTTTTATGGGGGGAATTGTACCCCACTATTTTTTTTTAATTTTAATATCAGGCATGAACTTTACTACTGTGATTGTCGCCGAGTCCCTATGGAGGAGACTGGCGACGACGGAATGAGTAGGTTGTCTGAATCGCAGATTACACAGATTTCAGGATTACACAGATTGTGTTGCGTGTAATAAATCGTGCATCATTTTTCGCAAGCGCGCTTGCACATGTTATGACGCAGCACTACGCTTGACCAGATGAGACTGGAAAGGGTGGTGAAGGAGTAGTCCGCCGTCGCTGAAGTTATGGCGGGCGAAGGAAGTGGTGAAGTTGAGAAGGCGAAGGAAGGAATAGAGCAATAGATTTATAAAAAATACCCTTGAATTAATCATTCAGGGGTATTTTTTTAATTCAATAATTGATTGCCACTCCATTCTAAAAACAGCAAATTGAGCTATTATAATCTTTCGTATCACTGATGCTATGGTGATGCCGGAAATAATCAAAAAAATTATCAATCTGATTATCAGGCAATTGTAAATGAGCCGTTATTAGTACGAAAAAAAAAGGCGGAAATTCTTTTAAAACACACTTATATCACCATATATTTGTCTTGCACCCCTGAATTTTTAGTTTTTAAAAACCTCTTGTATATACAAGGGGAATAAAATTATTATTGAATTGATAGTTGGGTTATGTCATAGGGTACTTTTCATGAGGCTGTCTGTGCAATGCAGACAAGAAAGCAAAGAAGTAAAAATTTATTCGTTCACAAAAAAAAATACGGTTATGAAAAAAATCTACTTATTAATTGTGCTGTGCTGTGCAAATTTTGCTGCATGGAGTTTTATCGGGGCTTATCCAAGTTCACAAAATTCATTTACGGGAGGAGCAACCTATTGCGTGGGCGGAACTGCAACTGCGTTAAGCTATAAGTATAATTTAACCACTTGTAGTGTCACGTCCCCGGTTGATACTATACATTGGTACGCCAATACCAGCAATACCACCAGCGGGGGCACGTTGGTTGCAACCACTACCACTACACCAAGCAGTCTTACCGTTACCACAACTTATACGCCTTCCACATCAACAGGGGGTACGCTCTATTACTATGTAGTGGTAAACTGGGCAGTTGCGGGCACTTGCGGAGGCGGTACATTCACAAGCACAACCACGCAAACCGTAAATGTAAATGCAGCGCCTGTAATCAGCGGTGTTACCGCGGTATGCGCGGGGAGCAGCACGACACTCAGCCTGAATGCCGGCGCATCAGGCGGCACATGGAGCAGTAACAATATCGCCCTGGCTACTGTGAGCAGTGCAGGGCTGGTAACAGGCGTCAGCGAGGGCAGGGACACTATAAAATATTCAGTAACTAATGCCTGCGGGACTAAATCAGTATTTAATACAGTTAAAGTCAACTCCGTTCCTTCTGTTTCTGTTTCCGGAAGTTTATGTGCGGAAGGTACCATTGCAGTCAACAGTTCTATATCGGCAGATAGTGTTGTATGGAGTAGTTCAGGCTTGGTGGAGCTGGCAACAGGTCCAAGCTGGAATACGAGTGCAGTTACGGTAGCCAGCGGGATTGGTGAAGCACGTAATATATATATAGACGACAGCGGCAACCTATATATTGCAGATGAAGTTAATTACGTTGTGCAGAAGTGGGCGCCGGGAGCTACTGCAGGTATAACCGTAGCGGGCAATGGAACCTATGGCAGCGGACCCAGCCAGTTTGCGCTGGTGGGAGGTGTATCTGTAGATGCTGCCGGTAATGTTTTTGCTACAGACCTTAATAATAGCCGTGTACAGAAATGGGCGCCGGGCGCTGCTGCAGGTGTTACGGTGGCCGGAGGCATTTATTCCGGCGGACCTGAAGATGAGCAATTGTATGACCCGGCGAGCGTTTTTGTTGACGCCAATGGTAATATATATGTAGGAGATACTTACAATCAACGAATCCAGTTATTTCCGCCGGGGTCTTTTTCAGGTACAGCCGGTACAACAATAGCAGGGTTTTCCGGTTTTGAAAGCTCCGGTGATGCAGCAGCCACCGATTTTAAATATCCTCAAGGTATCTATGTTGATGATAGCGGAAATGTATATGTGGCAGACCAGGATAATCACCGCATACAGAAATGGGCTCCGGGGGCTGCAAGCGGCATTACAGTGGCAGGGCAAAGCAGCGGCGCCTCGGGCAGCGATGCCAGCCACTTAAACAATCCCTTTGGTGTATATGCTGATGGCAACGGCAATGTATTTGTAGCAGACGAGTATAATTATCGTATCCAAATGTGGGCGCCGGGCGCTACTGCAGGAACAACAGTAGCAGGTATAACCGGGGTGTATGGTTCAGATGCTGTTCATTTAAGTTCCGTACAAGACGTGTATTTGGATTCTAATGGTAATCTCTATGTAGCAGACGGAGGGCGTGTCCAGGAGTTCCTGAATAATACTGCCAACACTTTTATACCGCCAGCGGCAGGCAACTATTCAGTCGTTGTAACAACAGTTAACGGATGTAAGGCTACAGATACGGTTACTATAGCTCCTCCTTTTACAGTGCCTGTTATAACCGGAGATACCAGTCTTTGTATAGGCTCCGCTGCTACACTCAGCGACAGCATGACGGGAGGAACATGGACCAGTTCCAACTCATCGGTTGCTACGGTGGATGAGTCAGGGGATATTGCATCAATAAGCGTTGGAACAGATACCATTTTTTATGCTGAAACAAGCGGCAGTTGCGCTACAACGCAAACCAGGGTTATTACCGTTAATGCATTTGCTTTATCGAATGCTATTACAGGACCGGGGAATGTGTGTGCAGGCAGCAGCATTATGCTTATTGACAGCACTGCTACGGGGGGCTTATGGAGCAGCTTTAATACTGCGCTGGCTACAATAAGCAGCACAGGCGTGGTAACAGGCGTTAGCGAGGGCACGGATACAATAAAATACATAGCCACCTATACCTGCGCATACGATTTGATAAACATTGAGCCGCTTCCTTATCTCTCTCTTTCCGGCAGTTTATGCACCGGCAATACGCTCACGCTTACCAGCGCTCCTGCTGCCGATACCATTTGGTGGTATAATAGCGCCGACAGCCTGCTGCAAAAGAATATAGCTGCAATGAGAACGAATTATGTGAAGGTTGCAGGCACTGCTTATGGCTATGGTAGCACTGCATCTGAATTTAAATCAGTGTACGGAATTTTTGTGGACGATACCGGCAATCTTTATGTAGCAGATGCATCCAACGACCGTATCCAGAAGTGGGCGCCAGGAGCTACCGCAGGCATTACAGTGGCAGGACAAAGCGGCGTCGCCGGTTCGGCTCCCAACCAATTGGCTTTTCCCACGGGAGTTTCTGTTGATAAAAACGGCAATATTTATATAGCAGACGAGGATAATCAGCGTATCCAGGAGTGGGCGCCTGGCGCTACCGCAGGCATTACAGTGGCGGGGCAAAGCGGCTCTTCCGGCAGTGATGCCAGCCATTTAGACGACCCTAATGCACTTTTTGTTGATGGCGGCGGTAATATTTATATAGTAGATGAATTTAATTATCGTGTCCAGAAATGGGCGCCGGGCGCTACTGCGGGTACGACGGTAGCAGGTAGGACAGGTTTTGGCGGTTCGGCTGCGGATGAGCTTTATTACCCTACTGCCGTGTTTGCGGATGCCGCCGGCAATGTCTATGTTGCAGATGAGGAAAATTATCGTGTCCAGAAGTGGACCCCGGGCGCTACTGCGGGCGTTGTAGTGGCGGGCGGAAGCTATGGCAGCGGTGCCGGTCAGTTAAAGTATCCGTATGGGCTTTTTGTAGATGATACAGGTAACGTATATGTAGGTGACGAGGGTAACGCACGGGTACAAAAATGGGCGCCCGGCGCTACCGCAGGCATTACCATTGCAAATTCATCAAATGGAATATATTCCCCTATGGCTGTCTTTATAGACAAAAACAAGGATTTGTATGTATCAGATGGGGGGCTATACGTAGTCTTTGCATTGCAGGATACTATTGCCCGCACTTTTACACCGCCGGGAACAGGTATTTTTACAACTACTGCAAGTACGCTTTTCGGCTGTAAGTCAACCGATACTTTTACAGAAAACCTTACGCTTACCCCGCCATCCATATCCGGTGGCATGTATGCGTGTGTTGGCGCCGCTGTTCCGCTGAGCCATACCGATTCCGGCGGTACGTGGGTGAGTCAAAATCCCGGGCTGGCTACCGTGGATAGTACCGGGCTGGTAACGGGTGTGAGCGCCGGCAACGTTTCCATCCTTTATGTGGTATCCAATATTTGCGGTTCGGATACGGCAAAGCATGCGCTCCTGGTAAATAGTGTTCCCTCTCTTTCTCTTTCCGGCAGCTTATGCGCCGGCAGCCCGCTAACGCTTAACAGTACAGTAGCGCCTGACACTATTGAATGGAGCAGTGTGAGCGCTGATAGTACACTGCAAACGAATGTAGCTGTATTGCAAACCAATGGTGTTAGGGTAGCATCCGGAATAATATATCCTGACGGGATATTTGTTGACGCTGCGGGGAACGTCTATATAGCAGATGACTATTATAACCGTATCCAGAAATGGGCGCCGGGCGCTACAAGCGGCACCATAGTGGCAGGAACCGGTATCGGGGGCAGCGGGGCAAACCAGTTGTCAAACCCCAGCGGGGTGTTTGTGGATAACAGCGGGAACATATACATAGCAGACCAAAATAATAGCCGCATCCAGAAATGGGCGCCCGGCGCCACTTCCGGCATTACAGTGGCAGGTACCGGTATAGCGGGCAGCGACGCAACCCAGCTATACTATCCCTATGGTTTATTTGTTGACGGAAGCGGAAATATTTACATTGCGGATACCTATAATGAACGTATCCAGGAGTGGGCGCCGGGCGCCACCTCCGGCACTATGGTGGCAGGCGGAAGCTACAGGGGCAGCAGTGCAAGCGAGTTTTATAACCCTGTGGCGGTATCTGTTGACGCTGCAGGGAATATCTATATAGCTGACCAATACAACAACCGTATACAAAAATGGGCGCCGGGCGCTACTGCAGGCACTACTGTAGCAGGTAACGGAACTTTCGGAAGCAGTTCCACCGAATTGGAATATCCCATCAGTATTTCTGTGGATGACCTCGGAAATATTTATATAGCAGATGAACTTAACCAACGCATTCAGAAGTGGGCGCCCGGTGCTACTACAGGTATTACTGTAGCAGGTGGATCTTTTGGCTACGCTCCCAACCAATTCGAGTACCCTCACGGCGTTTTCGTGGATAAAAAAAATAATATCTACGTTTCAGATGAAGACAATTACCGTGTAGATGAATTCAAGGATAGTATTGTTAATACATTCACGCCTGCTGTAAGCGGCACTTATACTGCTACAGCAGTTACGCCCGCAGGCTGCAAAGGTATTGATACGTTTATCGAGAACCCGCCGCCGGTGGTACCTGCCATAACGGGCGCCGACAGTGTTTGTCCGGGCAGCAGCATTTCGCTAAGCGATACTGCAACGGGCGGTGTATGGAGCAGCACTAATGCATCTGTTGCAACGGTGGACAGTTTGGGAAATGTAACAGGAGTAAGCACCGGGAACGATAGCATAAATTACACCAAAACAACCGGCATCTGCAGCACTACCGAAACAAGTCACCTGTTCGTTAAACCGCTTCCCGATGTGCCGGCAATAACCGGCGCTGACAGTGTTTGTGTATATGCCGTTACTACACTCAGTGATGCAACTGCCGGTGGCGTATGGAGCAGTGATGACACAACTGTGGCTACGGTAGATGCCTCCGGCAATGTAACCGGAATAAGCGGAGGAACAGACACCATAAGATATGCCGTGACGAACAGTTGCGCAACAATTACCCAAAGCACCGGTATAACAGTTAACTCATACTCCATCGTGCCGGCTATAACCGGTACAGACACAGTATGCGTCAGCAGTGTTACAACGCTGAGCGACACCGCCACCGGCGGCACATGGAGCAGCACCAATACAGACGTTGCAAATGTGGATGGGTCGGGCAATGTAACAGGAATGAGCCCAGACACAGTTACCATAGTATATTCTAAAACAAATGGCTGCGGTACTACAACGCAGGCAAGTCTTGTAACGGTGAACCCAAGTCCGTTTGTGTACGTAATAACGGGTAATACTTATGTCTGCGACGACAGCACCATTACTCTTAGCGATGCAATTTCCGGCGGCACATGGAGCAGCAGCAATACAGGCGTGGCTGAAGTAAGCAGTACAGGCGTAGTAAACGGTATAGGCATAGGTATGGATACGATAGCGTATTCAGTAACCAACAGCTATACCTGCACAACTATCCAAACCATTTCGATAAATGTGAATGGTCCGTTTACGATACCCCCCATAACGGGAATTACGACTATATGCAATGAAAACACCAGCACACTCAGCGATGCCGAGCCGGGCGGGGTTTGGAGCACTACCAATGCAGCAATGACTACTGTGAACAGTGCAGGTATAGTGACAGCAGCAGGCGCAGGCACTGATAGCATTCAATATACAATATATACCGGTTGTTCCAGTTCTACCTCATCGGCTGCATTTACAGTGCTTCCGGTTCCCGGTCTTTCTATTTCAGGCAGCTTTTGCATAGGTGCATTAACGCTCAATAGTACACTGAGCATAGACACACTTTTATGGAGTACCGGTGGCAGCGTAGTGCAGACTGATATAGCAACCGGCTGGCAAACGAATGCCACAACCGCAGCAGGTCAAAGCAGCGGCGTGCCGGGTAGTGCACCAAACGAACTGTATGACCCGCTGAGCGTATTTGTTGACGCCCACGAAAATGTATATGTGGCAGATTATGTAAACAACCGTGTACAAAAATGGGCGCCGGGCGCTACAAGCGGCATTACGGTGGCAGGCACGGGAGTAAACGGCACTTCGGCTAACCAGTTATCTTATCCACAGGGTGTGTTTTTGGATGCCGGCGGCGACATATATGTGGCTGATGCCAGTAATAACCGCATACAGAAATGGACGCCGGGCGCTACTACAGGTATTACGGTGGCAGGGCAAAGCGATGGCTCCTACGGCAATGATGCTGCACATTTAAATAACCCGAGCGGCGTATATGTAGATGGAAGTGGAAATATATACGTGGATGACCAATATAATAACCGTGTGCAGGAATGGGCACCCGGTGCTACCAGCGGTATTACGGTAGCCGGGCAAAGTGACGGTTATTATGGTTCCGATTCCACCTCTCTATACGGTCCATTCAGCTTGTATGTTGACGGAAGCGGTAATGTATATGTGGGTGACCAATACAATTACCGTGTGCAGAAATGGGCGCCGGGCGCCACCGCCGGAATCACCGTAGCAGGCACGGGGGTCAATGGCAATGGCAGCGACCAGTTAGCCGATCCTGAAGGTGTATATGTGGATGCAGGCGGCAATGTATATGTTGCAGATAATAATAATAACCGCATCCAGGAATGGACTCCGGGCGCTACGAGCGGCATTACAGTAGCAGGGCAAAGCGATGGAATAGCCGGCACTGATGTCAGCCATCTTCAAAACCCTTATGGCGTATTTTTAGATAATAGCGGTAATATATTTGTGGCAGACTTCAGTAATAACCGTATCCAGAAATTCGCGAGGAATCCCTTTGGAACTACTTTTGACCCTGCTACAGCCGGCACCTATACGGCAGCGGTAACAGCTACTAACGGATGTAAATCTATTGATACCTTTATAAAGAGTATTGGTTTGCCCGTGGTGCCGGAAATAACGGGGACAACTTCTGTTTGTATAGGCACCACCACCACACTCAGCAATACTGCCATAGGCGGCATATGGAGCAGTACCAATACAGCTGTTGCTACCGTTAGCAGTACAGGTGTGGTAAACGGTATATCAAAAGGCACGGCTAATATTTATTACAAGGTTACCAATGAGTGTGGTACATCGGGCAAGGTTGCTACAGTAACGGTAGTCAGCCCTCCATCGACGCCTCATGGAACTGCGACAATTTGTAAAGGCAGCACCACTACTTTAACTGACAGCGTTGCAGGCGGCAGTTGGACAAGCAGCAACACTGCTGTAGCCCCGGTAGCTACCGGGCTAAGCGGAACCGCTAAGGTCACCGGCATATCCACAGGCACAACAACGATTACCTACACGGTTACCAATGCATGTGGCACCGCCTCCGGCACAGTCGCGGTAACAGTAAACCGTACCGCATCAGTACTGACCGGAACAACCTCAATTTGTAAAGGCAGCGCTGTTACTTTATCGGACAGTACTCCCGGCGGCAGTTGGACCAGCAGCAATAACGCGGTAGCTACTGTGAATACATCGGGCGCAGTGAGCGGAGTAAACGCCGGCACCGCAACAATTACTTACAAGGTTACTAATGCCTGCGGTATCAGCAGCAAAACAGCTATCGTAATGGTAAGCCGCCCTGCATCGGCTATCCGCGGCATCACTTCAATTTGTAAAGGAGAAACCATCACTTTGTCAGACAGCGCATCGGGCATAACCGGTTGGACCAGCAGCAACCCGTCAGTGGCAACGGTGAGTTCGGCGGGTAGTATAAAAGGAGTATCCCAGGGCACAACAATGGTTACCTATGCAGTTACCAATGCATGTGGTACAACCATGGATTCAGCCACAGTAACGGTAAACATTCCCCCATCAACCATCAGCGGAGCAGCAACAGTGTGCAAGGGCTCAACTACTACTTTGACGGACGCGGCTACGGGTGGTAGTTGGACGAGCAGCAGTACCGCAGTGGCTACGGTAAGCAGTGCAGGAGTGGTGAGCGGAAGCAACGCGGGCAGCGTGACCATAACTTACAAGCTAACAAATTCATGCGGTACATCCAGCATAAAAAAGGCAATGACCGTGATTCCTACGCCTTCGCCAAGCATTATCAGCGGCAGCACTTCTGTAGCCGTGGGTTCTGAGATATTGTTGAAAGATGCAGTCGCCGGCGGCACATGGAGCAGCAGTAACACTGCCATTGCAACTGTTAGCAGCACCGGCGTAGTAAAGGGTGTATCCGCAGGCAGCGATTCTATTAAATATACCGTAACAAACACTTGCGGAACAGCGGTATCGGCTCTTATCATTACTGTAAGAAGCGGAGCAACGGTAAGGGAAGCAGCAGACTCAACAGATGCTAACGGCAGCACAGCAGACAACAATATCAAAGTGAATATTGCGACGGCAGATGTGATTGCAGACAATTGGCTGAAAGTAAAAGCGATTCCGAATCCGGCGCGTGAAAGTGTGACGGTAACTTTCGACGCAAGCGTCAGCGGGCAGACAAATATCCGCATGATGGATTTGTCGGGAGCAACGGTATTCAGTAAAGATTTGGGTGTTGCGCAAAACGGCAGTGTGGTGATACCGTTGGGGAATCTTGCATCAGGCACTTATCTTATAGAGTTGACTTCGGGTGACAG
>Ga0207047_1238_pt1 | contig 12366 bp, 7 predicted proteins | sample Alteio_BWMinCont_67_FD_153302 | JGI IMG/M metagenome (GOLD analysis project Ga0207047, IMG submission 153302) | Enriched cells from forest soil in Barre Woods Harvard Forest LTER site, Petersham, Massachusetts, United States -... | ecosystem: Environmental > Terrestrial > Soil > Temperate forest >...
GCCAAGCGGCTAGAAGGGCGGGTTGGGCGAATGCCAGGCCGAGGCGCGCCTCCAATGCAGCGCGATCGAGCAGCGTGGAGCGGCGCAAGTGATCGAGAGAAGGCGCACCAGCGTGATGCACGCGCCAGGGCTCTTCGCCCATCGCGATTACCCGGCGGCGTGCGGTCTCAGTCGATGTGAAGTGAACGTGAGCGAGCTTGGTAAGGGCGTTGCGCACGGCATCGTCGATGGCGCCCTGGCTGATCTCGCCGCCTTCGATGTGAGCGATGGGAATGCGCATGGTGCAGGCGACGGACGCCGGAGCCAGCATCTCATAACGGTCGGCGATCAACAGCAGCAGGTCGGGGCGATTCGCGGCGAGCGCGTCGGCCAGGCCGAGAATGGCAACGCCAATGGTTTTGGCCATCCCCGCATCGGTATCGGAGCTGAGCAGGCACTCGATGCGGGCATGGATAGGGAAGCCGTCGGATTCGATCTCGCGAATCGTGGTTCCGAACTCAGGCGACATGTGCGCGCCCATGACCCATACACCGAGTTCAATGCCCGGATGCGCGGAAAGCTCGCGCAATGGCCAATAGAGATGGCTATAGTCGGCCCGCGAGGTGGTGATGACGCCGATGCGCCGCGGCCGGGATTCGCCGATCATGTGGAGGAGACCCGGTGCCCCGCGAGCGACTGCACCAAGCTGCTGGGTGAGTAGTCCGGTACAATGGCGCACAACTCGACGAGCGCTCCGGCGAGGTCGCGCGCGTCCATGGCACTGCGCAACGCGGCTAGCCTCGTCTCAATTTCCGCATCGGTGAGCACCGGCGACTGAATGGCGAGAAGCCCATGTTCGTTGGCTGGCCGGGGCGATTCCGTACGAGACCAGAAGCGTTCCGACTCTTTGTCGCCGGGGCGTGCGCCGATGAAGTCGATCTCGACGGTGCGCTCCGGTGCGAGTTCTTTAGCCATGAAGTGAGCGAGGTCGGTGATGAACTGGGGGCGGGCTAACTCAGGCGCCAGGACAATGGGGCCGTTGGCTTCCGCCGACGCAATGAGAAGCGTGTTGACTGCTTCGTCGACAGTGAGAAAGTAGCGGCGCGCGGCGGGTTCGGTAACGGTGAGCGGCTTGTTGGTTGCGATTTGGCGGGCAAATGTCTCGGTGACGCTGTCACGCGTGCCGAGCACGTTGCCAAGGCGAAGGACAACGCCGCCCGCCGACAGCACGATCTGTTCCCCGGCGCGCTTGCTGGCGCCCATGATGGAAGACGGTTCAACGGCCTTGTCAGTGGAAAGCAGTACGACACGCGCGCCGTGGTCCTTTGCGGCTCGGGTGAGAGAGAGCGTGCCGAACACATTGTTCACGATAGCGGCCAGCGGTTGTTGCTCAAGGAGTGGAACATGCTTGAACGCCGCGGCGTGGAAGACCAGTCGCGGACGGTGCATGGTGAAGACCTCATCGAGGAGGGTGCGGTCGCTTACGGTGCCAAGGACCGGCGTAGGTGCGCCGGGGATGCCGTCGATGACCCAATCCCGCTGGAGCTCGTAAAGGCGACTCTCCGAGGCGTCGAGCAGCAACAGGGCGGAAGGCGCAAGCGCGGCGGCGCGCCGGGAGAGAGCGGAGCCGATGGAACCGGCCGCTCCCGTAATCAGCATGGGGCCGCGGTAGAGAGCATCGAGCACGCCGAGCGGGGGGGGCGGCAAGCGTGGGCGAGCCAGAAATCTGCTCCAATCGAGCGTGCTCAACAACGGGATCACAGTCAAAGTTTGACATCCTCCCCTCTAACCTCGTCAACAGCCTGAAAGGGGTGTCAAGCCGCATGATTCGCCAGAAGAAGTACCCAAGCATCCGAAAGAAGCATTGGGGTGGGGCATTGTGGTCGCCAAGTTGCGGCGGTGCCCCCATTTCCATCATTCGTCAGTACATCGAGCAGCAACAGACGCCGAGTTAAGGCCAGCTTCGCTCGCCGCGCTCTGCATCCCCGCCCTGTAGGACGGAGTTTTCCGCGCAATAAGGATAAAAACCGGGCCAGTCCGCGAAGCCTGTTGCGGCGGTTCATCCTCTACTTCGCGCGCTGTGGTTTTGATCGCGGAGCGGAAGCCATCTTTGGGTTGAAGGTGCGGGGCTTGGAGTAGCTCAAATACACTGGATGGGGTCTCCATTCAGGAATTCGACAGGGCAGATTGCTCGGGAGCGGAAGTGGGAATTCGACGATTGAGAATCAAGGGGCTCATGGTGCTTGCGGTCCTGGTGCCAACCTCCGCCGGCGCGCAAGGCAGCAACTACGTAGAGGCCGTGCGGCTGAACAATCGCGGCGTAGCGCAGATGGGTCAACAGTTCACTGACAAAGCTGCGGAGAGCTTTGCGGCTGCCGCGAAGGCCGATCCGAAGCTGGCGCAAGTGAAGGTGAACGAGGGCATTGCTCTGCTGACGCTTCAGAAGCTGGACGATGCGAAGGCTGCGCTGCAGAAGGCCACTGCGCTTGAGGCGAAGAATCCGCAGGCCTGGTACAACCTGGGCCTGGCACAGCACGCGGGCAACGAATTGGACGATGCGCTGAAGAGTTTTCAGGAGGCGGTGAAGCTCGACCCGCAAGATGTGGATTCGTACTATTTCGAAGGCGTGTGCTACTCGGAGATGAAACAGTTTGACCAGGCGATTGCGATTCTCGAGAAGGCGCTCGATGTGAATGCGCTGCATGCGTCGGCGGAGTTCGCTCTGGCCCGGGCGTTGCAACGGGCAGGGCACACGCCGGAAGCCAAAGATCACTTCAAGCGCTTTCAGCACCTGACGAGCGCAAAGATTTCGGCTGCAATCGGACTCGCCTACGGCGAGCAGGGGCGCTACTCGACTGTGACTCCCATTGAGGAGCCTGAGACCGCGAGCCGCGCGATGATTCCGGTGACGTTGGTAGCTCACCCGATGATGACGAAGGCTTCCGGATTAAAGGCCGAGGCGGCGACGTTCACCGGCGGCGCTTGCATGTTGGACGTGACCGGGTCAGGCGCGATGGACCTGGTGCTGATGCAGTCCGGCGATCGAGCGATCAGCGTGCTGCACCGCAATGTGAACGGGAGCTTCGAGCAAGTTGCCGTGGAAGCCGCCGGGCTGAAGGCATCGGGCCACGCGGTTGCTTGTGCCGTGGGTGATTATGACGGCGATGGCCTGAACGATCTTGCCGTTGCGCTGGATGATGAGGTGCTTTTGTTCCACAACCTGGGGAACGGCAAGTTCGAGAATGTGACGGGCGACGCGGGCCTGGTGCCGCGCAATAGGCCTTCGGGCATCACTTTTGTGGACTTCGATCACGATGGCGATCTCGATCTGTTGGTGACGGGGTCGGGGATGAAGGCTGGCGATGCGCCCAATGTGTTGTGGCGAAACAACGGGAACAAGACATTTACGGAGTGGACTGAGCCGACTGGGTTGGGCGGGAGTGGTAGTACGGCGGCGGCGATTCTGACGGACTTCAACAACGACCGCGCTGTTGACCTGGCGATGACCGGCGATGGCGCTTCACCGCTGCTTTATGTGAATCCGAGGGAAGGGAAGTATCCGACCCAGCCTTTGTATGAAGGCGTGAAGCTGCCCGCGACCGAGGGCATCGCCGTGCTGGACTTCAACAAGGACGGATGGATGGACTTCGCGGTGACGCACGCGGGGGCGCCGGGACTTTCGCTGTGGCGGAATGCGGAGGGGCCGAACCACTTGGGTCGCCGCTTCGAGCGCGTCGAGCTTCCCCTTGACGGCGTGCAGCGCGGATGGGGGCTGACGCCGATCGATATTGACAATGACGGATGGATCGACCTGGCGGCGATTGTCGAGACTGCGGCGGGACCGCACGTGCGCGTGCTGCGTAATCGCGGCGATGGCAGCTTTGAAGACGTGAGCCGCGCACTCGGTCTCGACAAAATCGCACTCACCGAGCCACGCGGACTTATTGCGGCCGACGTGGATGGTGATGGAGCGGCGGACCTGATTGTGACGCAACTCAATGCGCCGCCGGTGCTGCTGCGCAACGTGGGCGCGAACAAGAACCACTTTGCGCGGTTGGAACTGAGCGGCTATGCAGACAACAAAACCGCACTGGGTGTGAAGGTGGAGATATTTGCCAACGGGCATTGGCAGAAGTGGGAGCTGGCTGGCTCGGTGGGCTATCAGACGCAGGCGCCTCCGCAGATTCTTGTGGGCCTCGGGCAGGCTGAGGGCATTGACTTGTTGCGCATTCTTTGGCCGACCGGCGTTCTGCAGGATGAGGTGGACCTGCCGAAACTTGCCGATGGGCGAGCGCTGATTCCGATGAAAGAAGCTGACCGGCGCGGCAGCTCGTGCCCCGTTCTGTTCGCGTGGGATGGTCACAAGTACAAGCTGGTGACCGACGTGATTGGAGCGGCGGTGGTGGGGCACTGGTTCACTCCAACGCGGCGCAACACGCCGAATCCCGGAGAGTGGATCAAGGTGGATGGCACGCAACTTGCCGGCGTGGATGGAAAGCTGAGCTTGCGCTTTATCGAACCGATGGAGGAAGTGAACTACATCGATCAGCTGCGACTTGTTGCCGTGGATCATCCGGATAACGTTGAGGTGAATCCTGACGAACGCTTCCTTGATGATCCACCGTTCGCATCGGGGCGCGTGGCGGCTTCAAAGGAGATGCATCTGCCGCTGGGCGCGTGGGACGGCGAAGGCCGCGATGTGATGGATGCGTTGAGCCGCCGCGATCATCAATTTGCCAGCGGATTTAAGCCGTCGCCTTACGATGGCTTTGCGAATCTGCACGCTCTGACGCTGGATCTTGGCGATGTGAAACCAGAGGCGCCGCTTCGCTTGTTGATGACGGGCTATGTGAACTACTTCAGCGCCACTTCGCTTTACGCGGCGTGGCAGGCAGGAATCAAGCCGATTTCGCCGTACGTTGAGGCGCAGATGCCCAATGGGAATTGGCAGCGCATCAGCGGAGAGGCGGGATTCCCGGCGGGCCTGGAACGCACCATCGTTGTGGACCTGACGGGCAAGCTGCCCGCGGGGGCGCGACGGATTCGGCTTATGAGCAATCTTGAAATTTACTGGGACCAGGTGCTGGTTGATCAGAGTACGGATGCAGAGGCGCGCACGAATGACGTGCCGCTGAGCACCGCAACGCTGCATTTCCGCGGCTACCCGAGGCAGATCGAAGGAGCCAGCGCCGGCGACCTTGACTATGACTACAATCGTGTGAGCCTCAGTGGGCCCTATCAGCATCAACGCGGAAATTACACCCGATTTGGCGATGTAACGGAATTGGTGAAGGGCATCGACGATCGGTACGTGATCTTCGGTAGCGGGGAAGAGATCGCTGTCGACTTTGATGCGGCAAAACTGCCTGCGCTGCCGGCGGGATGGAAGCGCGACTACTTCTTCTATGCCAACGGGTTCGTGAAAGACATGGATTGGTGGGACGCGTCGCCGTTCACCGTTTCGCAGATGCCCTTCCATGGCATGAGCAGATATCCATATCCGGAGAACGAAACGTTCCCCGATGACGCGGGCGCGCTGAGCTATCAGTTGAACTGGAACGATCGATTCGACTCGGGAGAACCGGTACATTCGTATCGCTTCGAATATCGCGATCTTCCATCGAGTCCCGGCGAAGACACGAGCACGCGTCTGGGAGCATCTCCCCGGTGAGTCGCTCAGATGCCGAGATCGTGCTCATGCCGGCGGTGCGGCAGCTTGAAATGCTGCGTGGTGGCCAGATCAGCGTGGCGGAGTTGGCAGAGGCGCACATTCACCAGATCGAGCACCTGAATCCGCTGCTGAATGCGTTTGCCGACTTCGATGCAGGTCGCGTGCGGGCGCAGGCGCGGGCGATGGACGCTGCGCATGAGCCAGAGGGGCCGCTTCACGGTCTACCGGTGACCATCAAGTCTTCGATCGCCACAGCCGGATTTCGCTGCGAGATCGGAAGCCTCCTCAACGAAGGAGACGTGCCGCGGGAAGACGCTGTCGCGGTAGCTCGGATGCGCGCGGCGGGTGCACTGATTCTGGGCACCACCAACTGCCCGGAGTTCCTGATGGCGTACGAAACCGCGAACCTGCTGCACGGCCGCACCAACAACCCGTGGAACCTGGAGCGGACGCCGGGGGGATCCAGCGGCGGCGAGTCCGCAGCTATTGCGGCGGGGCTTTCAGCCGCGGGGCTTGGCTCCGACAGCGGCGGATCGGTGCGCGTGCCCGCACACTTTACAGGCATCTGTGCGGTCAAACCAACGCCTGGGCGCATCCCGGGACGGGGTCACTTGCCGCCGTGCATCGGGCCCTTCGCGGTTCTCGGTGTAATCGGATCGATGGCCCGTACTGTGGCGGACGTCTCGCTGCTATTTCGCACTCTGTCCGGGCAGGATCGAGACGATCCTCTGAGTCCGCCAGTCTTGCTGCGCACACCCACGCTCGACCAGTTGCGTGCGAACGCTATCGGCTTCTTTGAAGACGACGACATAGTGCCGGTCACAATGGAGACTCGTGCGGCTGTGAATTCTGCTGCCCAAGTCCTGCGCGAGGCGGGCTTCCGCGTCGAACCATTCCGTCCGCACACGTTGGAACAACTGCGCAAGCTCTGGTGGAGGTTCTTTGTGCACTGCGGAGCCATGTTCTACGAGCCCACGATCCGCGGCAGGCACGCGCAGTTGAGCCCCATCTTCAACGAGTTTCTTTCCATTGCCGAGTCCGCGCCGCCGATCACTGCGACGGAGCTGTTGAACGCATGGGCGGAGCTTGACTTGCTGCGCGAAAAGACGCTCGAAGCCATGCACGAGTTTCCTGTGCTGCTCTGCCCGGTGGCGGGTATTCCAGCATTCAAGCACGGTGAGCGCTCATGGCTCGTCGAAGATCGACCGGTCGAGTACCTCGATGCAGTTCGGTACACGCAGTGGTTCAACGTGCTTGCCGCTCCGGCAGTCGTCGTGCCTGTGGGCCGTTCACCCGAAGACTTGCCGATCGGGGTACAGATCGTAGCGAGACCATTCGAGGATGAGACGGCGCTCGGCATAGCGTCTGTCATTGACTCAGCGTTTGGTTTCCGACCTCCGCCGTTGGCTGTTGGTCGTTAGCGAGCCTGTCAAGTTCACCCATCACAGACAAGTGTTCACTACGCCACTAGAAACGAGGTGGGTCCGCGAAATGGCCGCCTTCGCACCCAATCTTTCGGTGGAGGCACGGGGGTGCGCAACGGGCGTAACCTGACTCTTCCCGAGAACGGAGCAAACGGCGTGCGCCAGAGTTGGCACGGGCGTTTTTTGCGGGTCCCCGGATGTTCTGAAGATCGCGCTGCGGCCAGACGGTCGTGCCGGTGCTGGATGCAGAGATCGGCGGCAGCGACTTCATCACCGTGGCAGGGCAATGCTCGGTGGATGGCGACCGCGTGTAGGCCGGTACCGACAATGGCCTCGCTGTCTAGGAAAATCACGTCTGGAAGACCTACACCACCGCCGATGGCCTCGCGCACCGCGCGGTGTTGTCGCTGGCCCTCGACAAGCGCACCGGCGACGTGTGGGCGGGCACCATGGGCGGGCTCAGCCGCATCTCAGGTGGCCGCATTGACACTCCTCGCCCAGCTGAACTCCGACCTCAGCAACGACGTAGTCTACGGCGTCTCCGTCGAGGGCGAAGACGTGTGGGTGGCCACCGCGGCGAGCGCCTGCCGGCTCGACCTGCACACCGGCCAGTGGGCGCTCTACAACGAGCGCAACACCCCCATGAACAAGATCTGGGTTTACGGCGTGCACGCCACCTCAACCAAGGTTTACTTCGCCGTGTGGGGCAGCGGGCTCCTCGAGTACGACCAGAAAACCGGCAAGTGGGACAAGTACGACGATCCTGACGGCGAGAACGAAAGGGTGCTCTTCAAGGATCAGGGCTTGATTCACGAGATTGTCACGTCAGTCAGTTATGTGGACAATATTGTCTGGGCCGCCACATATTTCGGCGACAGCCGCTATGATGGCCGCTACTGGCATAACTTTCTCACGAAAGAGGAGCGGGCTTCCCTCAAACTTCACCAATCAGGTGAAGGGTTTGGACGCCAATCGGGCCTGGTTCGGCACGGATAAAGGACTGGCCTATTACGACGGCGCCAACTGGGCTGTCTACCGCTCTTCGCTTACCACCGGCAAGCCGGAGATGACGGTTCGCGGTGCGCAGGGGAAAGTGACCGCGGTATTGGTTACCACTGCGCCTGCCCAGAACTACGCTATCGGTATAGATTTTCAGGGGGACGATATCTGGGTTGCAACCGCGAAGGGATTGAGCCATGGAATTCGGCAATACGAAAGATAATAAGGAGCAATCAAACATGAGTACATTCGCAGAACTTCTCGAGACCATCGCGCAAGCACCCATTCAAAAGCGCGCCATGACCAATCACGGCGTGCTCAACGAGGCCTACGCATATGCCAAGCCCAGCTCATTCTCTCGCGGCATGCGCATCGACCTCAACGGCCTTGCCATCCTGTTGATCTCGGGCACCGCATCCATCGATGAGAAGGGCCAAAGCGTGCACATCGGCGACTTCCGTGCGCAGCTTCAGCGCACCTTCGACAACATCACCGGCCTGCTCGCAAGCGAAGGCAGCACCTGGCACGACATCGTGCGCACAACCTGCTATCTGCGCGATATCGATCGCGACTACGACGTCTTCAACGAAGAACGCACCAGGTTCTTCAAGGAACAGGGCCTCGACCCGCTGCCCGCCTCCACCGGCATCCAGGCACATCTTTGCAGGCCGGAGCTGCTCGTCGAGATTGAAGCCATCGCCATGTTCCGTACGGAGAAGTCTGCAAACAGCAAGGAGTAACCCGTGAACGGCAAGGCTTGGTTGTGGGCCGCGCTGGCGCCATCACCTGCCGCCCGGGTCCCATGGCAAAAGTCGCGCCGCCTCCGCAGGCATAAGCCGAGCCGCCGCAGGCCTCTTCGCAGCCGCCCAGCCCGAGTGCGCCGTTCGCCCGCTTCGGTGAAGAGAGAGTTAGTTTCAAGGGGGCCCCATTCACCGGACATTCCGGCGGGCGATGTGCGCGTGGTTCTTTTTGGCAAGAATCCTGTTTAGGTGGCCCAATCGGCAGAAATGCAGCGATCCCTCGCCCCATTGCCGGGCGATCGCGCCTGGCAACTCCTTCCCATCGCCAGCGATCAGAACTGGGGCGCAGCTTCCACCCAACTCGTGCAAGCCCTCATGGACGACCATCCTCTCGCTATCGTGGCGCCCTCGATCGCGACGCCGCGCACCTGGCTGAGCTGCGGGCTTGAAGGCCTTTGTGCCGGTGCTGGCCATCAGCGATGACAAGGCCCTCACCTCCACCAACGTTCCCTGGATCTTCCGTCTGCCGTCGACGAAAACCCCTGCATCGGCCGTTGCGTTACTTCGCACTGCAGAAGGCCAAAGCGGCTCCAATCTGGAGCGGCTGCGGGATGTGCTGGTCTCCGGCGAGGCAATTCGCGGCATCGCGTTTCTGCCGACCGGAGAGCCGCATTCGGTAGCCGACCCGCTTCCATCGCAAAGCAGAAGGGCAGCCGAATTCGGCTGCCCTTCTGCTTTGCTCAATTACATCAGCTTACGGCAGGTAGTAGCGGAGCGACGTGTAGATCTCGTCGTCGGAACCCTTCGCGCCGTTGCCGGGGTTGGTTGCTCCACCCGCGCCCGACCACAAGTCGCGGCGGAAATGGCTGTACTGAATGCCCTGACGAAGGCCGCCCTTGGGGCCCTTGTAGATGTAATACCAGTAGCCCACCGTGCCTTCCTGGACGTCCTTGTTCTGGTTACCGCAGGTCGAAGGTACGTTCGGCGTTGTCGAATTGGTTGGCAGGATTTCGGTGTTGCACCCGGACATGCTGGTGGCCGGCGCGCCGTAGCCTTCCTTGCCATAGTAGCGGCGGTAGACGTAGTCGACACCCGCGTTCAAGTAGACTAACAACCGGGGATTGGTGGGATTGTCGTTGAATTCAACCGTAGCCAGCGAGGAGAACGCGCGGAGCGGGGCAATTGCTGAACTGGGTTTGATAGTGAAGTCGGCAATGTTGGATGAGCCATAGCGTCCTACTCCCTCGCCATAAAGGCCCTTCATGCCGACGCTGACCCGTTTACCCGCAAGCGGTCCGCGCACGCTGCCGCCAAGGCCTGCTGATCCCGTGTCCCAGTTGTAGGCGTTCAAGCCGTTTGTCGGGGCATTCGGGTAAATGCGATCGCGCCAGAAGCGGCCGATTCCAAACAACTCCCAGTGACCCCAGCCAGGCTCGACAGCCATCTTCAGAATGAAATCGGGGGCCGGGTTGTAAGAGATGGTGGCATTGAAGGCGTTGTACAGACCGCCGCTGTTGCCGAGCTGGCCGAACAGGAAATTCGTCGGAAGGCCCGATCCAGCCGGGCTCAGAGCTTCGGCATTCTCAGCTGAGAGGCCCAGGAAAAACTGCTTGCTGAACGCTTTTGCCACACGGAACCCGTATTGCCGCGCCCAAACGAACCCGGCGTTATATTGCGAGTCAATGGTGGCCGGCAGAATCTCGGTGCCGTTCGATAAGCCCTGCGTCGTTTCCGTTGCCAACGACCACATCTGCCCGCCCGTAAAGGTCCAACCGCTGGCCAAGGCAGCCTGCGCCCAGATCGTACGCTGCCTGAGAACGTAGCTGTTGCTCTGGTTGTTGTTGGACGAGACGCCCGTACCCAGCCAGTCAGCTTCGTAGTAGCCGGTCAAGGTCATGTTGTCCAGCTTGCCGATCGCCTTCAACGCTATGCGCGACTGGCGGCCTGAACCCTGCCACTCGCTGATCTTTGCATTGTCAGAGGCATCCAGCGGAACGCCGGTGAACTGGGTGTTGATGTCAGCGCCCATAGCGCGGCTCCGGTACACCGTTTCCGCCGCGACGAAGCTGCCCGTCGGCGAGAGCGTGATGCCCTTGAAGTGAATAACCTCCGGGCTCTCGAGCGATTTCTTGATCTTCCCGGTCTCATCGGACAGCGTGGTGGCGAGCGACACCGAGTTCGCCTTGAGGTCCGTCACCGTCGTATTCAAGGTGTCCACTGCTGACTTGTTTTCCGTCAGCGCTTGCTGCTCGCTGTCGGCGGCCGCTTGCGCCTTGGCGGCTGCTGCCTGCGCATCGGCCGCTGCCTGTTGTGCCTGTCTCAGTTGCGCATCCTTGGCCGCCAGATCCGACTTCAAGCCATTGATCTGGCTCTCCATATCCTGACGCAGACTCTGGATCTGCTCCTCGACTGTCGGACCCTTGGGCTTCTCTGCCTTGTGGGCGGGGTGCTTCTTCGCGGGCGGTGTTGCGTCGCTCGCGTAAGCGTTCGAGGCGATTACACAGGCTGCCAGCATTGCTGCGGCAGCAAATTTGAATCTCGCGTTCATTGGGCCTCTCTTCTTTTCCGGATTCCTTCTGGGTGAATGCGCTCTCGGTTGTCCAACCTTCAACGACCGAGTGCGCCATGGGCCCGCAACTACGCATCCAACAGCAACGTGTTGTCACGCCGGATTATTCCCAGATGCGGGCAGATCTTCAGCCTCGGCAAATCTCCCGCAGCGCGGAGTTTTTTTGCCTGGCTGGTTCCGATTCAAAGGTTCGCAAATGCGTGTGAATATTTGACGAATTTACACATTTTTAACATGGTTAAAAACGTGATAAGAAACACATTTACCGCATATTCGCGGATGTTTGCTCGCGGGAATCTCCACCCATCCCGCTACGGTTTTCAGTACCCCCCGCGCTCAGCAAGTTAGCCAGAATCCGATACGCCCCAGGCACCAGTTCCGGCAGCTGCCGGTAAAGCGCATACGCCACATAGATATAAGTCCCCTTGCCGGGATGCGCCACCAGAAGGCCACCGCGCTGCGGGTCCTGTCCCACGTCTGCAGTCTCCGTCAAGGCCGTGAAGCCCGGATCCCAGCTCTCCATGAACGAGTGCCCGCGCTCCTCGACCCACTCCTTGAAATCGGCCTCATTGATCGCGTTGGGCGACTTCAGCACCGCATTGTCGGAGTTGATCAGCTTGACCGGAGCCTCTTCATCCACTACCCGTTCGGGAATCCGCCCAAGCGTCAGCGGCAGCGGCGCCGGAAACGTGGCGCTCTGGTACTGCACAATCAGCGTCCCGCCCTTGCCGACAAATTCGTCAAGCCGTGGCTGCGCAGCCGTCAACTCCGGCCGCGTGGAGTAAGCCCGAATCCCTATCACAATCACATTCCACGCCGACAGATCGCCCCCAGCCACCTCCGCCTCCGACAGCAGATGCGGCGTCACTCCCATCGCCTCAATCGCCTCCGGAACCAGGTCGCCCGGTCCCATCACGTAACCCACCCGCAATCCCGGCGCCAGTTTGACATCCACCTTTCGTGTCTTCAGCCGCGCGTCGTTGT
>Ga0207047_1122_pt1 | contig 12330 bp, 1 predicted proteins | sample Alteio_BWMinCont_67_FD_153302 | JGI IMG/M metagenome (GOLD analysis project Ga0207047, IMG submission 153302) | Enriched cells from forest soil in Barre Woods Harvard Forest LTER site, Petersham, Massachusetts, United States -... | ecosystem: Environmental > Terrestrial > Soil > Temperate forest >...
TAATGCTGGTGCTTTGTGTGCCGCATAAGTTTGTTACCGTATAAGTGATGGTATCAGTACCTGCATTCACGCCGGTTACAATACCGCTGGAAGCACCTACACTTGCATTGCCATTGCTTGCTGTCCAGGTACCGCCTGCGTCACCATTGCTGCTCAAAGTATCCATTGATGATACACATACAGATGATGAACCACTGATGCTGCCCGCATTTGGTAATGGATTAACTGTTATTACAAAAGTAGCGCTTGCACTGCTGCATGAATTTGTAGCAGTATAAGTGATCGTATCTGTTCCGCCACTCACACCTGTTACTATACCCGTAGAAGCATTTACACTTGCAGTACCATTGCTCGCACTCCAAACTCCGCCTGCGTCTCCGCTGCTGCTCAACGTATCCATAGATGCTACACATACCGTAGCGTTGCCGCTGATGCTGCCTGCATTCGGTAATGCGTCAATTGTTATTATAGTACCGGTGCTTTGTGTGCCACATGAGTTTATTACCGTATAAGTTATAGTATCAGTACCCGCACTCACTCCGGTTACAATACCGCTGGAAGCGCCTACTGTTGCATCGCCGTTGCTCGCTGTCCATGTACCGCCTGCGTCACCATTGCTGCTCAAAGTATCCATTGATGATACACATACAGATGATGAACCACTGATGCTGCCTGCATTAGGTAATGAATTAACTGTTATTACTAAAGTAGCACTCTCACTACCACATAAATTCGTTACAGTATAAGTTATAGTATCAACACCCGCACTTACTCCGGTTACAATTCCGGTAGAAGGATCTACACTTGCGCTGCCGTTGCTCGCACTCCATACGCCACCCGCATCACCACTGCTGCTCAAAGTATCCATAGAAGCTACACATACCGTGGTACTGCCGCTGATACTGCCCGGATTAGCTAACGGATTAACTGTAACTCCAAAAGTAGCGGTCGCGCTACCACATGAATTTATTACCGTATAGGTTATTGTATCAACACCTGCACTAACTCCGGTTACAACGCCCGTAGCAACATTTACACTTGCACTGCCGTTACTTGCAGTCCAGTTACCACCTGCATCACCGCTGCTGCTCAAAGTATCCATTGCTGATGCACATACCGAAGCGTTGCCGCTGATGCTGCCTGCATTCGGTAATGCGTCAATTGTTATTATAAAAGTAGTATTTACCGTATTACATGAATTTGTTACCGTATAAGTGATAGTATCAACTCCGGCACTAACACCCGTTACAATACCTGTAGAAGGATCTACACCTGCATTACCGTTGCTTGTACTCCAGGTACCGCCTGCATCGCCATTGCTGCTCAAAGTATCCATTGATGATACGCATACGGTTGAAGAACCACTGATAGTACCCGCATTCGGTAATGCATCAACTTTAAAGCCGGTAGTAGCGCCGGTGCTGCCGCACGCATTAGTTACATTATAGCTTATTATCACTGAACCCGCTGACACGCCTGTTACCATTCCTGAAGCATTCACAGTTGCTACCGTTGTATCACTGCTGCCCCATACACCACCGGATACACTATCCATTAAGGTAGTAGAACTGCCTACGCATACACTATCCGTACCGCTAATCATAGAAGCCGGGCTTTGAACTGTAAAGCCTGTGGTAGCACCTATGCTGCCACAGGCATTAGTCAAATTATAGCTTATTATCACTGAACCAGCCGATACGCCTGTTACCATTCCTGAAGCATTCACAGTTGCTACCGTTGTATCACTGCTGCCCCATACACCGCCGGATACGCTATCCGTTAAGGTTGTTGAACTGCCCACACATACACTATCCACACCACTTATCAAAGAAGCCGGGCTTTGAACTGTAAAGCCGGTAGTAGCGCCCGTACTGCCGCACGCATTAGTTACATTATAGCTTATTATCACTGAACCCGCTGACACACCTGTTACCATTCCTGAAGCATTCACAGTTGCTATCGTTGTATCACTGCTGCCCCATACACCACCGGATACACTATCCATTAAGGTAGTAGAACTGCCCACACATACACTATCCGTGCCGCTTATCATGGAAGCATGACTTTGAACTGTAACGCCGGTAGTAGCGCTGGTACTGCCACACGAATTAGTTAAATTATAGCTTATTATCACTGAACCCGCAGATACACCCATCACATTTCCTGAACCATCTACTGTTGCTACCGTTGTATCACTACTGCTCCAGGTACCGCCGGCTGTACTATCCATTAAGGTCGTTGTGCTGCCTACGCATACGCTATCAGTACCACTTATTATTGAAGCAGGGCTTTCAACTGTAAAACCTGTAGTGTTACCACTGGTACCACAAGAGTTTGTTACCAGATAGCTTATTACTACTGCTCCGGCAGATACACCGGTTACATTTCCTGAGCCATCTACTTTTGCAATAGTTGTATCAGTACTGCTCCATGTACCACCGGAAGCACTATCCGTTAAGGTCGTTGAACTGCCCACGCATACACTGCTCGCGCCGGTTATAGCTGATGCGCTCCTTTGAACCGAAACAGTTGCAGTAGACGAACTGGTACCGCATACATTGGCTGCCGAATAGCTTATTACGGCTGTCCCAACAGATATACCGGTTACATTTCCTGAGCCGTCAACTGTGGCTACTGTTGTATCATTGCTGCTCCAGGTGCCGCCGAGAGTAGCATCAGATAAAGTTGTCACAGAGCTAACACATACACTGTCTGTACCTGTTATAGGTGCCACTACTAAAGTGTCCTCAACATTTACAATTGCCGACTGGTTAGATGTTCCGCAAGCATTCATCACCGTATATGTGATTGTAGCTGAACCACCGGCTATACCGGTTACATCTCCGAAACCATCAACTTTAGCTATCGTTGTGTCGCTGCTGCTCCAGGTACCGCCTATTGCCGTATCCGACAAAGTCGTTGTGCCATTTACACATATAGTATCTATCCCTGCTACAGCAGATGCCGGTATCTGAACTGTAAAAATAACAGAAGTAACTGTTGTACCACAAGAATTGGTCACAGTATAAGATATATTTGCACTACCCTGAGATACCCCTGTAACATTTCCTGAACCACTTACCGTAGCAACTGTTGAATCACTTGTAGCCCAGCTACCACCGGGAGTGCTGTCAGACAAAGCTGTACTGGAGCCTGCACACACACTATCCGTTCCTGCAATCTCAGACGCAGGGCTTTGAACTGAAACAACGGCAGTATCACTGCTCGTTCCGCATAAATTGGTTACACTGTAGATTATGTCAACTAATCCTTGCGATACGCCTGTTACATTTCCTGAGCCATTTACTGTTGCTATTGTTGTATCAGCGCTGCTCCATGTACCACCGGTTGTGGCATCAGATAAAAGAGTGGTGCTGCTTACGCATACGCTGTCTGTACCAGTTATCACTGATGCAGCACTTTGAACTGTGATTGAAGCAGTAGCAGTGGTTGTACCACATGCATTGGTTACTGTATAAGTTATTGTAGCAATGCCCTGAGATACACCTGTTACATCACCTGTACCATCCACACTTGCTATTGTTGTATCACTGCTGCTCCAGGTGCCGCCGGTTGTGGCGTCACTGAAAAACGTTGTGCTACCCACACATACGGTATCTCCGCCCGATATACTTATTGCGGCAGCGGCGGCGTTAATCGTTACCGTTGCGGACGCGCTGGTTGTTCCGCAACTATTGGTTATTGTATAGGTTATTGTTGCTACTCCCTGAGATACGCCTGTTACAGTTCCTATACCGTTCACTGTCGCTATCGTTGTATCACTGCTGCTCCATGTACCGCCGAATGTACTGTCAGCAACAGTTGTGGTACCACCTACACATATAGTGTCTGCCCCTGTTACAGTTACCATTGAAGCCGGAACTTCAATTGTAATACCGGCGTTTGCGCTGCTTGTTCCGCATACATTAGTTACTATATAAAGTATAGTAGCTGTACCCTGGCTTACGCCCGTTACAGTTCCTGAACTATTTACTGTAGCAACCGATGTATCACTGGAACTCCATGTGCCTGCACCCGCTGCATCTGAGAAATTCGTTGTACCACCCACACACGTAACATCTGCGCCTGTTATAATTATCGGACCTGCGGCAGAATCAATTGTTACCGTTGCTGTAGCGCTGCTTGTTCCGCAAACATCTACTACTGTATAGGTTATGGTAACTACTCCGCGCGATAATCCGGATACATTTCCTGAACCATCTACTGTAGCTATCACTGTATCACTGCTGCTCCAGGTACCCCCGGTAGTATTGTCGGTCAAAGTTGTGTTGCCGCCAGCACAAATAGTATCTGCACCGGTTACAGTTATTGCAGATGCACTGCGTTGCACGGTAATACCTGCACTTGCGCTGCTTGCCCCACATGCATTGGTTACTGAATAAGTTATGGTGGCGCTGCCTTGTGCCACTCCCGTTACAGTTCCTGAAGGATCTACTGTTGCAACCGTTGTATCACTGCTGCTCCAGGTACCACCAATAGTAGAATCTAAGAACGTTGTTGTGCCGGCTACACAGATAGTATCTGCTCCCGATATAGTTATAGCCGAAACATTACGCTCAACCTCTACATTGGCTGTAGCACTGCTCGCACCGCATACATTTGTTACTGAATAAGTTATGGTAGCAGTACCTTGTGATACACCTGTTACATTACCTGAACCATTCACTGTTGCTACAGTAGTATCACTGCTGCTCCAGGTACCGTTAATGGTAGCATCTGATAAAAGAGTTGATAAACCTTCGCATACACTATCCACACCTGTTATCGGTGCAGCGTTATTTTGAACAGTAACACCAACTGAAGTGCTGCTTGCTCCGCATATATTAGTTACTGAATAAGTTATCGTAGCAGTACCTTGAGCTACTCCGGTTACATGTCCTGAATTATCTACTGTAGCAACAGTTGTATCACTGCTGCTCCATGTGCCGCCTGTAGTTGCATCTGATAAATCTGTTACTCCGGCCACACATACAGTATCCGTGCCCGTTATAGCAGATGCATTGATTTGAACTGAAACAACAGCCGTATCAGCACTTGTACCGCACACGTTTGTTACTGAATAAATTATGTCAACAATACCCTGCGATTCGCCCGATACATTTCCAGAACCGTCTACTTTAGCAATCGTTGTATCGGTGCTGCTCCAGGTACCGCCTGTTGTGGCATCCGATAAACCGGTTATACCGCCTACGCATACGCTGTCGATACCGGTTATTTCAGATACGTTACTTTGAACTACAACAGAAAGAGTAGCATTGGTTGTGCCACAAGAATTTGATACGTTATAATTTATTGTAGCTGTACCCTGAGATATCCCAGTCACATGTCCTGAACCATCAACTTTTGCAACCGTTGTATCGCCGCTGCTCCATGTGAAACCGTTGGATGTAGCAGACGTAACATCTGATAAAGTCGTGTTTCCGCCGATACATATCGTATCCGTTCCTGTTATTGCAGCTGCACCGATTTGAACTGCAACTACTAAAGTATCAGTGCTTGCCCCGCATACATCGGTTACAGTATAGCTTATGGTAGCAAATCCTTCCGATTCGCCCGTTACATTTCCGGCATTATCAACTTTAGCTATCGTTGTATCACTGGAACTCCATGTACCACCGATAGTGGCATCCGACAAACTTGTTATTGAGCTTACGCACACAGTGTCAGCACCCGTTATTACAGATGCGTGGCTTTGAACTGTAACAGTAGCCGTAGAATTAGTTGAGCCGCATGCGTTAATTACAGAATAAGTTATAGTAGCTGTGCCCTGGGATACACCTGTTACAGTGCCCGAACCATCCACTTTAGCTATCGTTGTATCACTGCTGCTCCAGTTGTTATTGGGAGATGTAGCAGACGAAGCGTCTGATAAACTTGTTACGCCACCTACGCATACGCTGTCAGTTCCCGTTATAGCAGCTGCACCAATTTGCACTGCAACAACTAATGTATCGCTGCTCGTACCGCATACGTCTGTTACAGAATACTTTATTGTAGCATAGCCTTCCGATACTCCCGATACATTGCCTGAACCATCTACTGTAGCAACTAATGTATCGCTGCTGCTCCAGGTACCGCCTGTGGTGGCATCCGACAAGCTCGTTACTCCTGCAACGCAAACGCTGTCTATACCGGTAATACCCGATGATGGGATTTGAACAGTAACACTTGCAGTTGAACTGCTTGTACCGCATGAATTATTTACAGCATAAGTGATAGTAACAGAGCCCTGGGATACACCAGTTACTTTTCCTGAACCATTTACTGTTGCTATTGTTGTATCACTTGAACTCCAACTGTTATTAAGCGATGTTAATGAGGTAGCATCAGACAAGTTAGTTGATGAACCCGCACATACGGTATCAGTACCTGTTATGGGCAATGCAGAACTTTGAACTGTAATAGCTGCAGTGTCAGCACTTGAACCACATATATTTGTTACACTATAAATTATTGAAGTCACACCTTCCGATACGCCTGCCACATTGCCTGCGTTATCAACAGTCGCAATGCTTGTATCTGCGCTGCTCCATACACCGCCGAAAGCAGTATCCGAGAAAACAGTTATTCCACTGATACATACGCTGTCTGTTCCCGTTATTCCGCCCGAATTGCTTTGAACGCTAATAGCAACGCTGGAATTACTTGCACCGCATATATTGTTTATCGAATAAGTTATAATAGCAGTACCTTGAGCTACCCCGGTTACACTTCCCGAATTATTCACAGTGGCAACAGTGGTGTCACTTGAACTCCACGTGCCTCCTACGGTCGCGTCAGCCAAAGATGTTGAGCTACCTATACATACGCTATCCGTTCCGGTTATTGCTGCTGCGTTGTCTTGTACTAAAATACCCAAAGTATCGCTGCTCGTACCGCACACATTAATTACAGTATAAACTATTGTCGTACTACCCTGCGCTACACCTGTTACATTTCCTGAATTATCAACAGTTGCGATCAATGTGTCACTTGAACTCCATGTACCGCCGATTGTTGTATCCGATAAGCTCGTTACGCCGCCTACGCACACAGTGTCTAAACCCGATATTGGTGAAGAAAGACTTTGAACAGTAACAATAAGAGTAGCATTGCTTGCTCCGCAGGCATTATTTACTGAATAGGTTATTGTAGCAGTACCTTGACCTACTCCCGTCACAACTCCTGAGGCATTAACAGTTGCAACAGTGCTGTCACTTGTACTCCACGTTCCACCCGGAGTGGAATCTGATAAATTCGTTGTTCCGCCAACGCACGTACTGTCGGTACCCGATATAGCGCCTGCTATATTTTCAACAGCGACAACGTCAGAATCAACGCTTGTACCACAGGAATTTACCACTGTATAAAGTACAGTATCTAATCCTTGCGATACACCGGTTACATTTCCTGAACTATCCACTGTTGCGTTACCATTGGTGGCGCTCCAGTTACCGTTAATAGTAGAATCCGATAAAGTAGTAATTCCGCTCACACATACACTATCAACACCTGTTATCCCGGATGCTGTACGTTCTACTGTTATATTAATAGTAGCATCACTTACACCGCATATATTGGTTATTGAATAAGTTATAGTAGCCGTTCCCTGCGAAATACCTGTTACTAATCCCAAACCATCCACGGTTGCCACGGTGGTATCACTTGTACTCCACGTGCCATTAACGGTAGAATCAGATAAAGTAACCGTTGAATTTACACATATCGTATCCGAACCCGAACTCGTTATCGGAGCTGCTGTTCTTTGAACAATAACAGTGGCAAAAGTATCTATCGTACCACATGCGTCAGTTATCGTATAAGTTATGTTAACTGTTCCTTCCGATACACCCGTTACATTTCCTGAACCGTCAACGGTCGCGATAGTTGTATCGCTACTGCTCCATGCGCCGGCATCGGCGTCACTTGTATCAGACAGTGTCGTTACCAGGCCCACGCAAACTGTGTCTAAACCGGTAATTGGAGCTATAGGAATAATGAATGAGTAAGGTCCTGTTAACGTATTTGTAGTGCATCCTAATAAAGTTTGGAAAGATATATTACTAAGAGTATCTCTCACGGACAATCCTGCTATCGTATAATCTCCGTTGCTGTCAGCAGAAACCAACATAGATACCGGGGTGGTGGTATCCATATAATTGATGGTATAATTGGAATCCGGTACTAAACCTGAAATAGTCAGAGAAGCATCGTTTGCTCCGCATGAATTCTCCTCAACAATATCTGCAACACTGATAGACGGAGGAGGCGGATTAACAAACGTAAAAGGTCCCGATATAGTATTTGTAGTACATCCTAATAAGGTTGTAAATTGAATACCGGTAATTGTATCCCGCGAAGATAACCCTGTAATCGTATAATCACCATTACTGTCTGCCGTTACTGTTCCTGCTGATACAAAGCTGCTGGTATCATTATATATAAGTGTATAACTGGAATCAGCTACTAAACCCGATATAGCCAGTGTACCATTATTGTTATTGCACTCGCTCGGATTAGTAGTTCCTAACGCACTGATAGTCGGAGGTGCCGGCGGGGTAAAGTCATAAGGACCGTTCAACGTATTCGTAGTACATCCTAATAAGGTTGTAAATTGAATACCGGTAATTGTATCCCGCGAAGATAACCCTGTAATCGTATAATCACCATTACTGTCTGCCGTTACTGTTCCTGCTGATACAAGGCTGCTGGTATCATTATATATAAGTGTATAACTGGAATCAGCTACTAAACCCGATATAGTCAGAGAACCATTATTATCTCCGCATTCACTCGGATTAATACTGCTTGAAATACTGATAGTAGGAATTGAAGGATTCGTAACTTCATAAGGTCCCGACAACGTATTTGTAGCACAACCTAACAAAGAGGTAAATTGAACACTGGTAATAGTATTACCAACATTATAAACATCGGTTCCGGATAATCCTGTTATAGTATAATCTCCGTTACTATCTGCAGTTACCAATATCGGTCCTACACCAACGCCGTTATTCAAATAACTAAGGTTATAACTGGTATCCGGCGTCAATCCGCTAAATGTCATCGTACCATTATTCCCCCCGCACTCAGTCGGACTGGTCATCGTATCAAAACTGATAGTCAGAGAACTCGGATTGCTAAAGGTGAACGTTCCCGCTATGGTATCGGAATAACATCCCGCCACACTTTGGAAATATATATTAGAAACGTTATCGAAACTGGTCAAACCGGAAATTGTAGCATCTCCCGAGCCGTTGGTAGTAATTGACGAACCCGATGAAGGGGTGTTGCCGCCAAATCCACCGATGTCTGTATAAAATATAGTATAGGTGGTGCTCGCCGCTAAGCCCTTTATAACCACCGTACCATTACTGCCATTACAGGTAGTTGGATTAGTGGTTGAATCAAGAACAACACCTGTTAAAACAGGAGGGGTTACATTATACGGTCCCGCCAATGTATTCGAAAAGCATCCACCGGATGCTTCAAAATATATATTGGTAACCGTATCCAAAGCAGACAAACCCGCAATGGTGTCATTCCCGCTACCGTCCGCTGTTGTCATCCGCGACACGGCGACTCCACTATCTGTATAAAAAACCAGATAACCCGAATCAGGCGTCAGCCCGCTTATGGTCAGGTAGCCATCTGTAGCGCCGCAGACACTCAATGTACTGGCTGAATCAAAAGTAATGCTCGGCGAAACGCACAAAGGTCCGTTTATCTTCCTGATGACATTATTACCCTGGTCAACCAGGTAAATGGTACCGGGGTCAAGAGCCACACCTACAGGACCACTCATCTGTGCCGAAGTGGCAGCGCCACCATCTCCCGAATATCCGCTTGCTGGCATCCCTCCCACAGTATGAATGAGACCGAATACATTCACTTCCCTGATAACATTATTATTATAGTCAGCAAAGTAAAGATTACCGGCGCCATCCAAAGACACACCTATAGGACCATTTAACCCTGCCGCAGTGGCAGGTCCTGCGTCTCCGCTATAAGTACCTGCAATGGCTTGGTTCCCTGCTACTGTAGCAAGATTACCGGAACTGTTCACTATTTTCCTCACAACACCATTACCCCACTCAGAAAAATAAATATTGCCCGCACCATCTACCGCTATCCCGTCAGGGTTTGTTAGCATTGCGCTGGTTGCTGGAGTCCCATCGGCGCTAAAACCGCTGGAACCAACAGTTCCCGCTACAAGAGTAATAGTACCGGAAGTACTCACTTCGCGGACAAGGTGATTAGAAAAATCACAAATATAAAGATTACCCGAAGCATCTACTGCCAATCCGGTAGGATTATTCAATGTTGCACAAGTGGCAGGTCCGCCATCGCCGACTGCGTCTGTACCACAACTGCCGCTTCCACCGCCTGCATATATACTAATAGCTCCGCCGCTCAACTCCCACACAAGATTACTGCCATCATCAGAAAAGAAAATGTTACCCGAACCATCCACTGCTATACCTGAAGGAGTACCAAGTTGTGTACTAGTCGGCGTAGGACAACCTGCACTACACTGTACACTATCCCCAGGGAATTCACCGATATTAATATTAGTTAAATTATAATCTCCGGCTATCGTAGTAATATTACCGGAAATGGCATTCACCTCCCTGATAGTATTATTAAGCTGGTCGGAAAGATACATATTACCCGAGCCGTCAAAAGCTACCCAACCCGGAGTTTGAAACTGCGCCGAAGTGGCAGGTCCGTTATCGCCATTATATCCTGTATAGTTATTACCTGCTATAGTATTAATGTTACCCGAACCCGCATTCACTTCCCTAATAACGTCATTACCATTATCAGCAATATAAATATTACCCGAGCCATCCACAGCTACACCATAAGGGCTACTCAACTGCGCAGCAGTGGCAGGTCCGTTATTGCCGCTATAACCGGCAGAACCTCCCAATAAAAAGGCTGAGTATATTCCTGCAACTGTACTAATAGTACCGCCACTCACCTCACGGATAGAATTATTACCATTATCCCCAATATATACATTGCCCGAACCATCTACTGCTACACCCTGTGGAGAACTTAACTTTGCCGCAGTTGCAGCGCCGCCATCACCGGAATAAGCAGAGGCGGAATAACTACCCGCCACCAAACTAATAATACCGGAACTGTTCGTCACCATCCTCACAACATTGTCAAGCTGGTCAGCAATATAATAATTACCGGAACCATCTACAGCTACACCCACAGGATTATCCAAAAACGCAGATATGGCAGCTAATCCGTCTCCCAGGCCATCAGTGCTTATTGTACCTTGAACACCATTCTGCCCCGCTACGGTACTAATGCTACCGCCACTCACTTCCCTGATACAAAAGTTGCCTGCGTCTGCAATATAAAGATTACCCGAGCCATCTACAGCTACACCGGTAGGACCGTTTAATTGTGCCGCAGTCGCAGCCCCCCCGTCACCTAAACCACCGGATGTCAAAGGTGTTCCCGCGATAGTAGTAATAGTACCGCCACTCACTTCCCTGATTATTGCGTTACCGTTATCGGCGATATAGAGATTGCCCGAGGCATCTACAGCTATACCCTGTGGATTATTTAAACCCGCAAGAGTAGCAGGTCCGCCATCACCCGAATAACTACCTAAACCCGATTGGGCTCCCGCAACGGTAGTAATAACACCGGTGCTGCTCACCATACGGATAATATTGTTGGCGCCATCAGCAAAGTACACATTGCCCGAAGCATCCACAGCCGTGCCATACGGAGTATTCAGCAAGGCACTGGTGCCCGGACCGCCATCACCGCTATATCCATACACTGCACCTGGCACGTGATTGCCCGCTACGTTGGTTATAATACCTACCTGCGCACTCGCAGAATTTGCCGCCAATATTGTCACAAACGGGAAGAGAATGGAGAATAGATTATTCCTCATAAAAGTGTGTATTTAAACTGCTTTAACTAAATAAATTTCTAATCAATATTTTTACTGCTTAACTTCAACTTTGTTAACGGTTTTCCAACCGTTAACATTAATTCGTAAACAAACTTTTTGCTTACATAACCAAACGGTTTTTAACAAACTTTTTTTTATACTTGGGGCAAATATAAGCCAATTAGTTTTTTCTGCAAACCTTTTTCCCATCTTTTTTGAAAAAAAAATTAATTCGGCGAAATATTACCCCTCCTACACTAAGTTCTTTTTTTAAATAAAAAATTAAAACAATATAAACAATAATTTAATATTTATACATTCCGGTGTTAAAGAAATCAAAAAATCATGCCAACAAAATTGTTAATATTAACATGTAATTTTAATTTATACTTAATATTTTTAAT
>Ga0207047_1239_pt1 | contig 12270 bp, 15 predicted proteins | sample Alteio_BWMinCont_67_FD_153302 | JGI IMG/M metagenome (GOLD analysis project Ga0207047, IMG submission 153302) | Enriched cells from forest soil in Barre Woods Harvard Forest LTER site, Petersham, Massachusetts, United States -... | ecosystem: Environmental > Terrestrial > Soil > Temperate forest >...
CTACGGACAATGGTTTGGCATAGAACTGTCTGCCGAAAATAAACGCCAATTCCTTATCCCGAAAGGCTTTGCCCACGGCTACGCCGTTTTAACCGACACCGCCGAAGTATTTTATAAATGCGATAACTTTTACAGCAAAGCAACCGAAGGCGGTGTCTTCTTCGCCGACCCTGCTTTGGATATTGACTGGAAAATTGACATTCACAACGCCATAATATCAGAAAAAGACAAAGTACAGCCCTTATTAAAAAATGCAATCAACTCTTTTGAATAAAGCACTAGTATAATTGATTTTGTCTAAGAAAATATCGGGGCTAATACATAACATCTCCCTTTAGGGACGGGGAATTTTCAACTCTTCATATTCACAAACTGCAGCGCCACATCAAGCGTAGCATTCCGGCATAGTGTCATTACTGCCTGCAGGTCATCAATTTTTTTTCCCGTTACGCGGATGATGTCATCCAAAATAGCAGCCTGTACCTTCAGCCCGCTGTCTTTTATAAGTTTCACTATTTTCTTTGCATCCTCTTTGTCAATACCATTTTTCACAGGTATCGCTTTGCGTACATACTTACCCGAGGCTTCCGCTTTTTTAGTCAGGTTAAAAGACTTGGCGTCAATTCCCTGCCGCATGGATTTAGTTAGCAACACATCTTCCAGTTGCTTTAACTTCATGTCGCTTTCCACCTCTATATTAATGACCATGTCCTTTTTATTCAATTCAAAAGACACATGAGTACCCTTGAAATCAAAACGGTTGTCAATTTCTTTTTTAGCAACGTTTAACGCGTTATCCAAAGTCTGCAAATCCACTTTGCTGGTTATATCTAATGATGGCATGGTGCGAAATTTGTAATAAAAGTAAAAAAGAGAATCATATTATGCAAATAACCCCAACTGTGTTTCTTTCCCCGAATGCTTCCGCTCATGTTCCAGCAGCCACTTTTTACGCTGTAAGCCGCCTCCGTAGCCAATAAGGCTGCCATTTTCCCCAATTACCCTATGGCAGGGAATAATAACCGCAATCCCGTTTTCCCCATTAGCCCCCGCCACAGCCCTTATCGCTTTTTCATTTCCCAAGGCAATAGATTGCTGCTTGTAACTCCTTGTTTCGCCATAAGGTATTTGTTGCAACGCCACCCATACGCTTTTCTGAAAATCCGTACCTGCCAAATGCAAGGGTAAATCAAACTCTTTCCGTTCCCCCCCTGAAATATTCCTCCATCTGCAACTTTAATATTTCGAAATAAGGAGAATCATTTTCCACAAAAGTGTCCTTCAACCCCGTTTCAATTCGCCGGATAATAGGCTGTATGCTTTTTCTGTATTCAAAATCAAACAGGCATATACCCTCATCGCTTGCACCCGCAATCATTTTTCCCAATTGGGTATCTATATAAGTTAACCGGAGCATTTGATTATATAATCTGACCTTTTACCCAAAGATATAAATCATTACAGTAACAAGAAACCATTAACCCTCCCGAACCTGTCATTTCGGTCCGGTAGGCATTAACCATTAATCATTAACAATTAACCATTAATTGTAGTATATTTATGTCAAATAAGCTCTTATGAAAAAGCTCTTATACACACTCGCCATCTTTAGCACCCTCATTCCAATTACAGTTTCAGGGCAAATTATAAAGACCTTTAAATTTGCACCATCCGATTCGCTAACACGTTATATATCCGATTTTAGCTTTTTTTACATGGGCTATGGTAGTGACTCAACGACAGTAGCTATTGATACTACAGGCATTCATATATGGCAAATAGGTAGTACGCTAAAACCCGTGTTTTCCAACGATACTATTGCTTCCCGCGGCATTATGACAGATACCCTACATCATTACCCAACCAACGCCAACGATTTTTTTACACTTGAACTGAATAGTATAACCAGTCCTGTAATTGATATCTGGCACAAATACCAAACCGATAGCAGCCATGCAGGGGGTACATTGGAATTCTCAACTGATTTGGGTTTAACATGGGATAATATTATTTCGTGCGCTAGCAGTGATAGTAGTAGTATTTGGGGTATTTATACCCAAAATGTTTATTCAGCAAAAGATACCTTGTTATCAGGAATGGCTGCGTTTACAGGAAACAGTAATGGAGAACAGCATATAAATATCCAATTTACAAATTGTTTAGGAAGTAAACCACTTTCCACAGGCTGTAGTTTTATAGGAAATCCATCTTTCTTTTTAAGATTCCGCTTTATCAGCGATTCTATTATTGATTCATTATCTGGTTGGATGATTGATTCTATACGAATACAAGGCACCGGTTGCAAAGGAGGCTATGTTCCAACAATAAACGAACCACTTTCATTAACAGTGCATCCCAACCCCTCTTATGACGGTGTTTTTAGTTTTTCACCGCTTGTTGATGAGGCGCAATTCACCACCGAAATATACAACAGCCTCGGCATGAAAATACTTACTCTGCCTTATAATGAAAGCATTGACCTGGGCGCTTATCCGCAGGGCATGTACTTCTATAATGTAAGCAACGGTAATATTTACTATACGGGAAAGCTTATGAAAGAATAGAGGATTTGCAAACGTATGATAGTGAAAATATGAGGTACGTAACACCTCCCTCTCCCTCGGAGAGGGCTGGGGTGAGGCTTAACTTTTCACTTCCTTCATCACACTCTGCCGGAAATGTTCTTTGAAAATATTTATAAGATTGGATTGAATAATTTTCTCTGCTGCTCCTATCATATTTTTAAATGCCAGCGCATGAGAAATGCCGTGCCCTATCAGTACAGGGCTGTTGATGCCGAGTATCGGTGTGCCGCCATAAACTTCAAAGTTGAAGCTATCTAAGAAGTCGTCGTTTATTTGTTTTTGCACTTTGAAAATGTCGTAAATAGATTCCGCCATTTTCATCACCACATTGCCTACAAAACCTTCGCATACTATTACCTCGGCAAAGTCCATAAAAATATCACGCCCTTCGGCATTGCCTACAAAATGAATTCCCGGCTGTTCTTTCAGCAGCGGGTAAGAGGCTTGTGCCAGTATATTGCCCTTGCCTTCTTCCTCACCTATATTCAGCAATGCAACCCTCGGCTTTTTAATACCCAATACATGCTGTGCGTACAATGAGCCGAGTTGCGCAAACTGAACAAGATTTTCAGGCTTGCAGTCAGCATTGATACCAACGTCCAGCAAAAAATTGAATTTACCGTCTATGCGTGGAATAGGGGAGGCGATGGCGGGGCGGATAATCCCTTCTATTGTTTTTACCGAATACATGGCGCCTACAAGCATAGCGCCTGTGTTACCCGCGCCAAGAAAAGCATCAGCTTTCCCCTGCTGTAGCATTTCGAACCCCAAAGCGATACTGGAGCGTGGTTTTTCCTTAAATGATTTTGTAGGATGGTCGTCCATCGCTATGGTGTCCGGCGCCTCTATAAGTGTATAGCGGAATTTGTAGGGCTCCAATAGCGAAAGATATGGGGCAGCCAGAGCCGAATCGCCAAAGAGCAACAGGTGCACGGATGCATCAGGTTCTTGCTCAAAGAACAACTTCACTCCTTTTATTGCTTCGGCAGGGGCGTAATCGCCGCCCATGATGTCAAGCCCTATCCTCATGCAAGAAAGTGTTGTTATTTTGTTTCTTCTTCTACAGCAGGCGCTTTATCAACCACCACTCTGCCGCGATAGTAGAGTTTCCCCTCTACCCAATGGGCGCGATGGCGCAGATGGCTTTCGCCGGTTGTCTGGTCAACGCTCCATGTAGCTGCTACGGCTTTGTAATGCGTACGGCGCTTGGCGCCTCTTTGCTGCGAATGACGTCTTTTAGGATTAGGCATCTTCTTTAGTATTTATTGTTTCAAAAATATTGTTTCAAAAACTAAGTCTTATTATTCTTTATTTTTCCTTTCAGTTTATCCAATCCTTTGATTGGATTTTTTACCGCTCCTTCATGCTCTGATAGCTCATTGAGCAACTTAAGCGCCTGCGGGTTACATCCCGGCTTACCATCCGGCTTATCAGGATGTATATGTTGCAAAGGCACGCTCAGTATCACATATTCATACAGCCAGTTGCTTATATCTATCACCGTTTCGCTGCGTGGTATAAATACCACATCATCCTCATCGTCTATCTCGCTCGCGTCTTCACCCGTCAACTTTATTACCAAATCAAATTCGTCCCATAGCCCAAGCTGAAATTCGTCCCCGCATCTGTCGCAAGGCACCGTAACACTTCCGTCAACATCAAAGTGCAGCATAAAAAAACTGCTCTTCTTGTCAAAATTCAGCGTTACATGCGCATTCCAGTTTTTAAAATTTTCATCCGTATTCCGTTCGTGCATAAACCTGTCATCCAGGTCAAACAAAAACGTGTGCATTCCGGCTTTTAACCCTTGCCAGGCTATCTCATATTCCCGGTTATGCTTCATTCTCAGTATGTATTAAAATAACAGGGATAAGGTTATATTATAAATATTCTAAAAACGGGACGCAAAGGTAACAAAAAATCCTGTTTTTACGACATTAAAATATTTCAATGTGATTTGAGGGGTAGATTCCGTCTTTTCGCATAAGAATAATCAACATAAACCTTATAGAGGTTCCGAAATTTTAAATCCCCACATGCCGGGGGGGCTCCCCCATATTTTTGACTTTTAATTTTTAATTTTTTCCTTTTAAAAAAAGCCGCTCTCCGCTCTGTTTCTCCGCTCTGAAAAAAACATTTCCAGCCCACTTTCCCAACCCCATAAGCGCTTCCTCGCGGCTTCCCCTTCTCCCTCGGAGAAGGGATAGGGATGAGGCTTCACATCAGCTTATTCCGCTTCACTAAAAACGAATACAGCACCTGCTCCACAGGCTGCGATAAGTCCACAGCCACACGGTCTATCTGGTATTGGTGGCAGCGGTCTGCGACCATTTTCTGGAATTGCTGCATCTGGCTTATATATTCGTTTTTTATCTGCTGTGGTTGCAGTTTTATACGGTCGCCGCTTTCCATATCAACAAATTCGTACGGGCGGTTTTCAAATTCAAATGCAAGTTCCTGCGCCCCGTCTATAATATGAAAAAGTATTACCTCATGTTTATTATAACGAAGATGCTGCAGCGCCGAAAACATTTCTTCCAGGTTCTCTGAGTCATCCATCATATCGCTGAATATCATTACGAGCGAGCGCTTGTGCATTTGTTCCGCTACGCGGTGTATTGCCGCGGCGGCATGGGTGGTTTTGTTTTGGGAACTATGAGTAAGTAGTTTCTGCAGTTCGTTAGTGAGCATCCGGTAATGAGTATTCACCGACCGGCAATCCGAGAAATAATATACATCCTCGTCAAACATAGCCAGTGAACCGGCATCAAGCTGCCGTTTCAGCAATTGCAGTATGCTTGCGGCTGCATAGCACGAAAATTGCAACTTCGTAAGCTTCTTCTCGTCCTTCGGAAACTGCATAGACGACGAAGTGTCCAGCACAAGGCAGCAGCGCAGATTGGTTTCTTCCTCAAAACGCTTTATAAAGAGTTTATCGGTGCGTCCGTACACGCGCCAGTCTATATGCCGCAGCGGGTCCCCAGGATTATACAGGCGATGCTCCGCAAACTCCACCGAAAAACCATGAAACGGGCTCTTATGCAAACCTATTATAAATCCTTCCACCACCTGCTTGGCAATCAGTTCCAGGTTGTCTGTTATAGGTTGTTGTAAAATCATTAGAACAAAAGTAAGGGTTAATTGTTAATGGAGCAGAAACTGGAAAGAACATAACAAAGCCTTTTAACCATTTACCCCTTGACTGCCGTCAGGCAGGCATTAACCATTAACCATTAACCATTAACCATTATTGCCGTTAATCACTTGTTAACAAAAATTATGTTTTCAAATGAACGGTTCGCATTAATTTATTTAATACATTTACATAGTATTTAAGTATTGTTAACCACTAAAAACTAAAAGATTATGTGTGTACAGACAATTACAAAATCGCAAAGGGTTGCTGTATCGCAGCCAACAGGTTTTTTCCAACCCAAAAATGAATGGTTTGACCGGGGTATATGGAGTCGCTCATTTGGTATTCCCGATGTAAACATTTTTGAAAGCAGGCATGAATACATCCTTACCATTGCCACCAATGGGTTAAACAAAAAGGATATAAACATCGACAATCTTGAAAATACAATAACCGTTTGTTTATCGGGGCAAAAGAAAAGCAAACAACAAAAAGGCGAAGATTTTCGCTGCTCTTCATTTTCGTTGTCTTTCACAAAACCTGCAGATGTTGTCCAGAGCAAAATGACCGTCAATTACGAAGACGGCATGCTCTGTATATGCTTTCTCAAATAGGGTGTAAATTACGATCGCGCAGTCAACTTTTAGGGCAATATCATCGTTCCTAGGCGGCTGATGACATTTTGGTGACAAATTGAGGAAGCAATATAGTAGTCCCATCGGGAATGTCATTAAGTTAAGGAAATATCATTTACACAACTTTATTTTGGATTAATATAAGAGCCGCAAAAGCCCTGAAAGGGCTTAATAATATTAGCCGGGGGCGCGAAGCCCCCGGTACAATATACCCCCCACACAAGCCCTGAAAGGGCGTAATATTTTTTTTTAAGCATTAGGCTTACTCGTGACTTCCCCTTCAGATAGGGATGAGGCTTTTTATTCCAAATAAAATTTGGTTCCTCAATATAAATTGTACATTTATCTGCAACAAACAGTTTTGTATATGAGAACCTTAATAGTAATGGATATGTTGAATGGCTTTTGCAGGGCGAATCATCCTTTGTCTTTAAAAAAATCTTCGGCAGAAACTGAAAAGTATATATCAGCTAAAATAGAGGATACTTTCAGAGATGGCGGTCAGGTTATCTTTATCGGCGATAGCCATAAAATGTCTGACCCCGAAATCAATAACCCTTATCCCCCGCATTGTATGGAAGGTACCGAGGAAGCTGAAATCATTGACACGCTGAAAGGATATGCGGATAAAGCGATAGTATTAAAAAAGCACACACTAAGTATTTTGCTTGATACAGGACTTGAAAATATTTTAAAACAAACAAAACCTGGAGAAATAGAAATAACAGGACTTTGTACAGACATTTGCGTCTTATTTGCTGTATTCGAACTACGTGTCAGGGGATACAATGTATTTGTTTCAGGCAAAGGTGTATTGCCTCTTGACGAAACAAAACAAACCGAGTATTTAGACTACTTCAAATACGAACTTGGAGCAAGGACCGAATAATACAATTTGGCGCTGATATTACTAAAAGGGAAAGCCATGCGGGCGAAGGTCTCGCGCAGTCACCCTTTAGGGTCGGGGTCAACCCTCCAACACTTCTTCACTTCTTTTACCCGCCAAAGCTTCGTGCGACGGCGGGCTCCACTTCTTCACTCCGCAACAACTTCCCCACCCATTAGTTATTCAATCGTTAACAAAAATCATAGATTTTGTTGACCATCGTCATTTATTAATAAATCTATCCGCATAATCTTTACATAGTCATTAACTACTAAAAACAAAGGCTATGTGTGTACAAACAATTACAAAACTTGAAAATTTGGTGCCTTTACAGCCAACTGGCTTTTTTCAGCCCAAAAACGAATGGTTTGACCGCGGTATATGGAGCCGGTCTTATGGTATCCCCCGACGTGAATATTTTTGAAAACAGGAATGAATACATCATTACAATCGCCACCAACGGGCTCAATAAAAAGGATATAAACATCGATAACCTTGAAAATACAATTGCGGTTTGTTTATCCCGTCACAAGAAAAATAAACTGCAAAAATTTTATGGCGAAGATTTTTCCTGTTCCTCCTTTTCCCTGTCTTTTACAAAACCCGCAGCCCTTTCCCAAAATAAAATGACCGTCAGTTATGAAAACGGGGCACTTTGTATATGCCTCCATAAATAACATTGAAACTCTTATTTATATAATGACAAATGTTGGGAATTATACTGATTAACATCACATTTCAATATTTCATCTAAGAATACATTTGTAATGCAATCATTTATTCCAAAACAAAATGCACCACCTATTATGAAAGATAACGGCATATATCAAAATATGGTAAATGAAATTGAAGATTATGCCATCTTGCTTTTGGACAAAAAGGGCAATATAGAATATTGGAACAAAGGCGCTGAAAAAATAAAAGGGTATAATTCAGATGAAATTATCGGGAAAAATTTCAGTATTTTTTATACAGACGAAGACCGTGAAAAAAAATTGCCTGAAAAACTCATAGCGGAGGCTACTGCAAAAGGAAAAGCCATGTATGAAGGATGGCGGGTGAGAAAAGATGGAACACGTTTTTTGGGGCAATGTAGTCGTTACATCACTCTGCGATAAAAAAGGAAATATTACCGGCTTTACTAAAATTACACACGATATCACAGAACAAACACAACGGGAAAAAGAACTCAGAAAATATAATGAGGAATTGGAGAAAAAAGTAAAAGAGCACAATAACGTATTATTCGAGAGTGAGAAAAAATACCGCCTCTTATTTGCCAATAACCCCATGCCCATGTGGGTCTTAGACCTTGAAACATTCCATATTCTTGATGTGAATGAAGTCGCTGCCATACATTATGGCTATAGCCGCGAAGAATTCATGTCTCTTACATCAACCGATATCAGGGTAGATGAGCAGAAAGAATTATTCAATAAATCAGAGCGTTCCCGCATTGTTTCACCCGAAAATTATAATCGTGGTATATGGAAACACCGTAAAAAAGACGGAACCGTTATTGATATGGAGGTGTTCGGGCACGACATCTTATTTGAAGGTAAAAATGCGCGTCTCGTTATCGCCCATGATGTAACAGAACAGAAAATAGCTGAAGAAAAACTGGCAGGCAGTGAGCGCTGCTTCAGGGCGTTGATAGAAAATTCTTTTGACGCTATTTCGCTGCACGATGAAAATGGACATGCGCTTTACCAGTCCCCCTCCACAAAGCGGATTACAGGTTATTCTATTGAAGAAACTATGGGCAAAGATGTTGCCGGTTTTTTTCATCCTGATGATATAGAAGCTGTCACCAGTCGTATGGAAGCAGCAGCTAAATCCCCCGGCAAACCAATTTTTGGCATGCACAGGATGCGGCATAAAGATGGTCATTATATCTGGACGGAAGGAACAACCACAAATCTTTTGCATGATAAAGATGTGAACGCATTTGTTGGGAATTTCCGCGACATAACCGAACGTAAACTTGCAGAAGACAAAGTAATTGATGTAAACCGTTTATATGTTTTTATCAGCAAGGTCAACAATATGATATTGCATGTAAATGATGAACAAACACTTTTTAATGAAGCCTGCCGGATTGCCGTTGATGTTGGACAATTTGATATCTCGTGGATAGGTATTCCCGATATAATAAACAAACTATTAAATCCGGTTGCCCAAAGTAATGCGACTGCGGGTGATACTGAATTCCTCATTAGTCTTAAATATGATGATAATGGTCCCACTGCAAAAGTTTTGCGAAGCGGTAAGTATCATGTTATAAATGACTTTGAATGTGAACCTTCGCATCATACCTCAAGAAAATTAGCCGGGCTGAAAGGATACAAGTCTTTAATCGTCTTGCCGGTAAAAAAAGCCGGTAAAACAATCGGCACGTATAACTTATTTTCAAAGAAAAATAATTTTTTTGACCGTGATGAAATCCGCTTGCTTGAAAAAATATCAGAGGACATTTCATTTGCCTTAGATGTTTTTGAAAATGATAAAAAGAGAAGGCAAATAGAAGATAAGCTGAAATACAACGAATTACGCCTCAGGCAGGCACAGGCAATAGCTCATTTTGGTAATTGGGAGCTTGATTTTTCAACCGGCATTTCGATTTGGTCTGAAGAAGCATGCCGGATATATGGACTCGCTCCTGATGATAATAGGCAATCTTATCAAAAGTGGCTGTCATTCATTCATCCTGATGATTTGGAGTATGTAATGATGGTAACAGGTGAAGGGAAGAGAACGTTAACTAATTCATCTTTTTATCATCGCATGATACGAAAAGATGGTGCGATACGGCAAGTATTTTCAAAGGCGATGATTGAATTTGACCTTGAAGGCGTGCCAATCGGCTTATATGGCGTGATGCATGATATAACAGAAATAAAAGAGGCGGAAAAAGCATTGCAGCAATCAGAGACTAACCTGAAATATAGCGAATTACGCCACAAGCAGGCACAGGCTATCGCTCACTTTGGCAGTTGGGAACTTAATTTTTCAACAGGTATTTCTTACTGGTCTGAAGAAACATGCAGAATTTATGGACTTGCACCCAATGATAACACACAATCGCTTCAATCCTGGCAATCATTTATTCACCCCGATGATTTGGAATATGTATTGAAAGTAACAGGAGAAGCACAAAGAACCCAAAATGGTTGTTCTCTTTATTATCGTATCATAAGAAAAGACGGCTCAATACGGCATGTTTTTTCCAAAGTCCTTATTGAATTTAATCTTGGTGGGCTCCCTGTAGGCTTGTACGGAGTGGAGCATGATATAACGGAAATAAAGGAGGCGGAAAAAGCGTTGGAGCAATCCGAAGCTAACCTGCGCCTGATTATGGATTTAATACCGCAGCCAATTTTTGTCAAAGACTATGAAGGTAAAAATATTTTCGCAAATAAAAGTTATGCCGCACTTTCCGGGCTTACTCCTGAGCAAGTCACCAATAATTATTTCAAAGACACCATCCCTGTAAAGAGCGAAGCTGAATTTTACTTGGCACAAGACAGAGAAGTAATCTTATCCGGTAAAACCAAAATAATTTCTGAACATTCTTTTACAGACTACAAAGGGGCTAAACATTTATTTCGTACAGTTAAGGTCCCCTTTACTATTGCAGGTACAGATAAAAAAAGCAGTATTGGGTGTCACGGTGGATATTACTGAACAAAAAAAGTTAGAGGCTGAACGCGCAAAAATGACCGATGACATTATAAAGCGTAACAAAGACCTTGAGCAATTCTCTTACATGGTCTCGCACAACCTGCGCGCCCCTATTGCAAATATCAGGGGACTCACTGAGATAATGCAATTCCCGGATTTGGACGACGGTGATGAAAAAAGATGCATTGCCGAGTTGGATGCTTCCGTCAAACAATTGGATACCGTAATCGTGGACCTCAATTACATATTGCAGGTTACACATAGAGAAAATGAGATGAAAGAACAGGTGAAATTTTCTGTACTGTTGAAAGATGTGGAATTAAGTATTCTCAACCTCATCAAAAACGATAGCGTACAAATAATACCTGACTTCTCTGCAATTGATCAATTGTACACATTGAAAAGCTATCTTTACAGTATCTTTTTCAATCTTATTTCAAACAGTATCAAATACAGGCAGCCAGAAATAAAACCGGTTATTACAATTACAAGCGCAAAATTGAACAATAAAGTTCAGATCATTTTTAAAGACAACGGACTGGGTATAGACCTTGAAAGAAACGGCGGAGAGATATATGGTTTGTACAAGCGTTTTCACAATCATGTTGAAGGCAAAGGAGTGGGGCTATACATGGTAAAAACGCAAGTAGAATCATTACAAGGAAAAATCACCGTTTCCAGCGAAGTAAATAAAGGAACTGAATTTATCATTGAATTTGAAATTAATTAAAATGAACTCGTGAACATGGAACAAAAAACTACACCCGATTTTATTGTTATCGACGATGAAGCGGTCAATAACATGATATGCCTCAAAATCGTACAGTCAACATTCCCGGGGGCGGTGGTGCATACTTTTACAGAACCCGAGCAAGGTCTTGAGTATATTATTTTCACCTACTTGGGTAACGACATAGAGAATGCAGTCCTTTTTCTCGATATTAATATGCCCATATTAACCGGCTGGGATGTATTGGACAAGTTTGAAAAATACTCCACCATCATTAAAGAGCGTCTGAAAATATTTATACTCTCATCCTCCGTAGACGCCCGCGACAAACAAAGAGCCCTCAACAACCCATTAGTAACCGACTACATCCCCAAACCCCTATCCAAAGCCAAATTGCAATGGCTTTTCCCGGAGTATGTGTAATACGGTAAAAGGGTAATTTTTTTGCTGATTGACGTTGTCATACTGACCGTAGCGTACAGCCTTGTGCATTGCTGCGAAGGGAAGTATCTGTTTAATTTTTAGTTACCCAACTTTACATTATTATCCATCTCGGCAATCAATAGCCTTTCAGTCCTATTACAATGTAATTTATTTAAGGAAAAATAATGGATAAA
>Ga0207047_1018_pt2 | contig 12147 bp, 14 predicted proteins | sample Alteio_BWMinCont_67_FD_153302 | JGI IMG/M metagenome (GOLD analysis project Ga0207047, IMG submission 153302) | Enriched cells from forest soil in Barre Woods Harvard Forest LTER site, Petersham, Massachusetts, United States -... | ecosystem: Environmental > Terrestrial > Soil > Temperate forest >...
ACAGGTGCTGCGGGAACAAATGGAACAGATGGGGCAACAGGCCCTACTGGCGCAACAGGTGCTGCGGGAACAAATGGAACAGATGGGGCAACAGGCCCTACTGGCGCAACAGGTGCTGCGGGAACAAATGGAACAGATGGGGCAACAGGACCTACTGGCGCAACAGGTGCTGCGGGAACTAATGGAACAGATGGGGCAACAGGCCCTACTGGCGCAACTGGTGCAGCGGGAACAAATGGAACAGATGGGGCAACAGGACCTACTGGCGCAACAGGTGCTGCGGGAACCAATGGAACAAATGGGGCAACAGGCCCTACTGGCGCAACAGGGGCAGCAGGAACATCTACGAATCAATTCTTATTTGCAGGATCGGGGCCAGTGACTGAGGAAGCCCATAATTATATATTAGGACAAGACACATATTTACCAAATGTGACGGCAGTCGATCCCGGAAATTTTACTCCAGGATGTCCATATTATACAATACCTCAAGCCATAACTATTACCGATTTTTATGGATTCATCCAGACTACGGCGAATCAAACAGTTGTATCAACTTTCTTTTTATTCACAGCAGCACCAAGACCATCTGGATCAACAACGTATCCGAGTTTTTCTCAGGCAGTTGGTATGAATGTGTTATTTGAAGGAACCACTTTTATTAGTGGTGCCGTAACAGGCCTTTCCATTTCTCTTCCAGCAGGCAGTTTCATATTAACATATGGTAGATTTGATTTTACAGATACATTTGTAACAATGGGCGGAAGTGTTTCATATACAACTTAATTAATGATCATAAAACATCACAGCATCAGAAACAATAGCAAATGCACAGTTCCTTATTAAAAATATTTTCAGCGACCCATTTCGCTTCGCAGATGTTTCACATTGCTCAAGGAGATAAAATTGAAAAAATGAAATATCTGAAAAATCCTTATCTTCTGCTATTAAACTAGCCTCCTCCGGATGACTTCAGCTGAATTAAAAGAACCGGGGAAATTTATCTTCGAGATCGCTCCTTTCGGCGATATTACTGTTCCATCGGTACTATCACTGATTGATCGTTTATCAAAATTAACATTCGACATTGCAGCTCTAACTCCGGAACAAATCAACCATTTGCTCCTCGAGATCGATGCCCTTCGCCCCTACTATCGCGACCTTATCTCCCAACTCCTAATCCAACGCATCAACGCCCACCGCTCCTACTCCACAATCTGGGCCACCTTCAAAGACAGCAGCGACGCAAACGCAATCGCATTCTTCGCCCAATACCACAAATTCCTCCCTCCTCTATCCGATAACATAAAACAAATACACTTCACTCGAGCATACGGCCGCGGCGAACGCTACCACTCCGCCTACTTCTTCGCTACCTCTTCAACATTTCTCTCAACTCTCGAATCAAAAGAGAAATTAAATTTCCTCCGTGAATCCTCCCTAGCCGGGAACCCTGATGCCTCCCTCCTCCTATATCACGACCTAGCATATAACGAACAAACTGATAACACCCTATTCGATATTTTCTCCCACCTCCTAACCCTCGGCCCAACTTTCACCGACCTCAACTCACTCCACAATGCACATTACGGTATTCTCGTATCGGAAATAAAAGAATCAAATCCCACCTATGCTCTAAAAGTCCTAAAATGCGCTTCAAATATTTTCCTCTCGGTCGAACATCAAATTGAATCAAAACAAATCGACCCCCATCCCTATGAAAGAGGCCCCCCTCACAAAATGTTCCTAACAAAAACCCTCAATTGCATCATCAAAATATATCCCGAATCTGCCGAAGAAATGATTGCCATCTATTGCACAACAAAAAACAACCCACGCCTCACTGCACAAATTCAACTCTCTTTTAAAAGTTGAATAAATTAGTTTATACACAGTTTAATAATATTATTCATTATTCATTCAGGAAAAATGTCCACGAGGTTTGTTTGTCGACTTTTGCGTACCACTCGAATCAATTTCGTTCCCCGTCGTGCGATTTCCCATCTTCCTGTCCCCGAGGGAGTCAAACCCGCTTTCCACAAAAAATGCATCGATTTCGTTTCCACCACAGATTCACATAAATCAATACTAAAAACCATCGAAAATACCGATCACACAAATACAACCACCTCATTAAACGCAATCCTCTACATCCACAAACGATTCCCAACCTTCTCCACTAACATAAACGAAATAGATTATTTTGAGCTCTACACTCAATGTTGGAAACGTATCTGCGAAGGCCATTGTCAATTCAATGAACCAATTACCATACTCGAACAACTATGCGATTTAAAAACCCTCCCAAAAATTCGTCAATTCGTCAATCACCCGATGTTCGACGTCTCAACAGAAGCCAACTACAAACGGCTCACCGACCTCATAAACAGCATCTACGGCCCCAATCAACATAAAATAATTACCCAACGATTAATTCAACAGGAACCAACCGAATTCACTTTCAACAAAGCCTTCTTTCACGTAAAAGAAGCGAAATGTATGAAACTAACCGGCTGGTTAAAATATATGAATAAATCTTACGCTGCAGCCACGATCATTCAAGAGAAACTTCTTCACCCATACGACTTCGGCCAATCTATCCTACTCATTGCCAATTCCACCGAACTCGAAGATTCAACGAAAATAGATCTCATTCGCCTCGCTCACGAGACCATCATGGAACAGAATAAACAACACACTGACTTATTCAAATTAGTTCGTTCCCTCAAACACCTAACGAAAACAGATGATCTCACAAACCTCGAATCACTGTTCCCCTCATCTACGGAATCTCTCTAACTTTTTCGTCGTAGCAATAGATAAACGATGCAATATCACAAACAGTTTACCTAATACCACCAACGCTTGATGGGTCAACTGAATCATCCCCGCGGTAAAAAGTGACAACAATCGTAAGAATTGCAATATCTTAGACAAAGTGACAATCGCTTGATGCACTTGTTCGATAAGTTCATTAATTTTTTTCGATATCTGCAATAATTCTTTCTGATTTTTTTTATTGATCTGCAACCTTGTTTCCCCATCAAACGAATCATAATGATCATATCGATCAGGAACTTTCTTCCCCGGCTGCTTCACAATATGTTTTATCGACTCCAACGATCGAATGAATTTGTTAACTGGTTCCATTTGCTTTTTCACCTGGCGAACAGTCGCTGCTCTATGATGAATCCTCCTCCCAATCGCAACCCCCTTACATCCCGGAATAAACACAAAACTCCCCTTCACACAACCCAAACGCCGAAGCATCACACCACAGAACTAACCCCAAACCCTCCTTCAAACCGCTCCGCAAACCCACCATATTTCAACTTTCCATATACACCTCAATATCCCTCTTAAATTTTCTCAAAACAAGACAAAACACGTGAATCGGTTCCAAACCATATTCACACACAATATCAATAACCGGCTGAATCAAATTCAAACTCCCTCTCACCTCCAAACGAAACTTCTCAAAATCTTTCTCAACCGTCTCCAATAATTTTGTCAACCCAGTCTGTAACAAAAATTTCCTTTTCTCCTCAACTCCCCGATCAAACCGTGGGGGCGAATCTACATACCATCCATACAACGAATCCGCCCAATAATTCACATAATACCTTTCTAACCAATTCCCAACACAGAAATTCTCCGATTGCTTCCAAAATTCATAACATTTTTTTCCAAATTCCATCAAACCATTTCCATAATATGGATAAGTTAAGTCATCACCTTCTATTTTAAAATCATGATGAATACTACACTGATCACCAAACGTAATCACAACATGAGGCATCATATCAATATTCACCCTACAATCTACATTCTCTGCCCGCAGTTTCATATATTTTTTAAAATACTTAGGTTTAAATATTTTTGTTTTCACGCAATATAACAAATATTTTTTAATCCCACAATAACATGTATCAGAATAAACTGGAAGCAAATAACTCGCTTTACCATAAATGAACACTCTAAATCCCTCCAATTTCAATTGCACCATTTTTCATCCAATAAACCCACCCAATATATCACAACAATTTAAAATTTCAACATTTCATCGACGCCACCTCATAAAAATGAGTCTCCAACTTTTTCTCCTCATTCCCTCCAGGACGGAAATCCAACTCTGTCTGCAGCGTTCCCACTTTCTCCTCCAATTCCCTAATCCTATCCTCCTTCTCCGAACAATTCGAAAAATACTCCACTAATTTTTTATCCGACATCATTCTCATCATTTCCTTCAAAAAATCCAAACACTCCTGCTTATTTTTATTCAAGACAAAAAATTTATGACCCAAACAAACATTTCTAATCGCCTCCTCCATCCTCCCCATCTTCCTATAAGTCTTACCCAAATGCCAATACCCCGACGCAAAATACTTCCCCTTCCCCCTCTGAACAATTTTCTCAAACCACTCCACGGCCTTCAAATAATCCTTTAAATCTTCATAAATACTAGCAATCCTAAACAAACACTCTCGATCATTCAAATCAACGCCCAACTGATACATCTCAATCGCTTTCGAATGCGCCTTCTTACCCCTAAAATAACCCCCCGCATTCTTAATCGACTCCAAATGACCTCCCTTAGCTGCCTTCACGCAATACTCTATCATCTTCTCCTCCATTCCCCGTACCTTATACAATTTCCACAAATGCACATTTCCATCATTACTCCCCAAATCTCCAGCCCTCTTAAACCAATAAATCGCCTTCGTATCATCACTCACTTTAAAAACACTTCTATAAATCATCCCCAAATCACACATAGCTGAAACACAACCCAACTCCACTGCGTTTCTGATTAAAACAATACCATCAAGAATATTCGTATATTTCGCCTCCTTCGAAAACACATACAGATGCCCAAGCTCGCCCATCGCCGAACAATTCCCACTATCCACCGCTTTCAATAACGACGAAAATTTATCCACATCACTCTCAACCATAAATTTAAAAATCCAACCCCAACTAACTAATCTCCCAGCCTAATTCTAATTCAATTTTTATATAATTGCTAAACATTCAGGTATCAACACAGCCAAATTCGGTGAGCCAATTCCAGTTACTAAATCATAACCGACTTTCGCCACAAATTTTCCGCTTGAACCCGCCTCAACATCAAATATATCCGTCGTAGCAACCGGCTTCTCCTCCGACTTAGGTAGCGCATATAAAGCTGTCAGAACCTCACCAGTGGTCAATTTCCCTTTCCCCTTTTTTGCTCTGAATTCATTCGCATTGGCTAAAAACCCTGCCCACAGAGGCGCGCTCAAAGAAGTACCCCCTACCGTGTAGAATGATCCCGTTTGACCATTTGGAGTAAAAAATATTGAAACCCCAGTAGCCGGATCAGCCACAGCAGCAACATCTGGAACTTCCCTCATCGAACCCTTTGTACCCAATACACTCTTAATTTGATACTCTGCTGCCTTTTCGTATAAACTAACACCTCCACCACTTCCGCTCCAACCCGTTTCCGAAATACGTTCACCACCACCGCTCAATTTTAAACTTGTTCCCCCTATTGCCATAACATAAGGCGAACACGACGGATATTCAACAACACTTCCAACATCACCAGCACTCGCAACAAAAACAACATTTTTATTCTCAAAATGTGCATCCAACGCCAGTTGAGATTTCGATTCAGACCCACCCCAACTCATCGAAACAATATTTGCCCCGTGACTAACAGCATAATCAATAGCAGCGAACAAATCCTTCATCCCAGATGAATAAGCTTGAACCAACATAATATTCGCCCCCGGAGCAGCAGCATGCGCCCATTGAATATCAAGCGCCTGCTCCATCGACCAACCATCATCAACCGGTGCTGCCTGTCCCTCTGTCCCCAACATCCCATGCAAAATAATATTAACCCCCGGCAAACCGAAACTACTCGAAAACTTATTCAAATCCGCCTGCGCATTTGGATATGAATAAGCATCAATTATCGCAATCGTACTTCCCACACCCTTACTCTCAAGCTTGTTAAGACCATAAGCATCCCTAATTTGACTTGGGTTATACCCACCACTCACAGCCACACCGGCAAAATCTCTAACTTTAACATGTGGTCTAAAAACAATCTCACCAACTTTCTCCTCTGACATCTAACAATACAAATCATATTATTTTTCACTAGGAGAGACAAACATCGCTATCTCAAAGGAACATTTGTCGCTCCACTTCCTTTGAATTATTATTTCCTTTTTTAAAGGGTGGTGGTATTTATATGTGTGAGAATACGCATACTTCCTACTGGGAAAGATTTGGTGGAGGATTAAAGAGATCGAAAACTTTTATAGAATTTGCTAAAGATATTGTGGATCAACTGAATGTGAGGCATATTCATGATAAAAGTTTGTTGCCGACTTATGTATCAGAAAATTGTTTGGGGATCCATTTCTATGATAGTATTGTCATTTTAGATAAATCCAATTTTCCATTACCCGAACCCGTGACCACAGGAAAAGGAATTCATTTTTTGTAATTTTTTTCTAAGATATAATAATATGGCACAAATTCCGAATACTTATGCGAATGTTCAAGATATAATACCACTGAGAGTCTCACCTAAGTCGGAAACATCAACACTAAGCACATATGCGAATATTCACGATACAATATCACAAACTACTTCGCAAAACCCCGATTCACAATTATTTTTCCTAGAAAGCACATATGCAAATGTCGCAGAACTGCCCAAAGCACAAAAAGCGATCAAATCTGTTCCAACAGCTAGCACATACGCGAATTTTAACGAAGTGCAATCCCAACTGCCCAAACCAACACCAACCCCAACCCCAACTGCAGCAAACACATATACCAATTTCAATGAATTTCTCTCTAAAGAAACCGCAGAACCACAACCGAAAGATATCAAAATAATGACCCCTGCTGATTTCAAAAAGAAATATACCTCTGTATCTCTACTAACAGAAAACAAATCAACCAATGTCAAATTATATCGCGCGAAAATGAACAATTCCGACGTAATCATAAAAGAATATCCAGCAGATTACAACATATCAAACATCAACCAAGAAATAAACAACAACGAAAAAATCGGTAAAAATTGCGAAAAATTCAGCCTAACTTGTTTCATCGAATCTTTCAAAAAAGACAACAAAATTAATATCGTAACCACCTATCATAAAAATTATATCACACTCAAGGAATACATAACGACCACTTCACAAAACGAACGATGCCGTAATGCCTATAAGATCATATCAAAGATCATTGCTTGCGTAGAAGGACTACACTCACTTGGAATCGCCCACAGAGATCTAAATAACACCAACGTTATGATCAATAAAGATAATCTAGACATAAAAATAATAGATTTCGGTAATGCCTGCAGCCAACCGTGCAATACACTACCTGGGGACAAAATGTTCTTACCCGTAGAAAATATCCTAAAAGGCGAATACTACGGCTTTCTCCCCGGACTAAGCATGGACACATGGTCCACCGGCATATTATTTTTCGATTTATTAACAGGTACAACCACAGCGGAACTTTTTTGTAAAAAAGAAACGAAAAAAACCTGCGATGACAACACAACACGCACCGAATTTCTCAAAGCAATGAAAAACACCCCAACCCAATTCGAAGATCAAATTCACAAAGAAGTAGCAAACATAGATACATTATTGACCCCCCAAGATAAAAAAATCCTCAACGATCAACCTTGGTCTAATTTTTCCGAAGTAATTACATACAAAGACTTATTAAACAAACTCCTCAACAAAAGTTCCTCAAGGCAATTACCCAATATCACCGGCGGCTATTACGCTAAATATATGAAATATAAATTCAAATATCTCCATCATCGTTCCAATTAACAATATTCAATCATAATTTGAGCAAGAACCGCTGGTACAATAACAGCAAGTCGCAGCTTCAACCCCACCAATCGTTCCCTAAAATCATCAATCCCAAACCCCTTGATCTCACCCAACACCACTCCCCTATTCTGAAGCGAAACACACCGCATGAAATTCCACGGACCATTAACATGCACCATCATAAAAGATTTATCGATCACATCTAATCTCTTAACATATACGATCAACTCATCAAACAAATCAACTCCCATAGCACACGTCGCCTTTTCTAAACACTTTTTAACTTCCAATTTTCGAATCTCTGCTAAAAAAATCCGAACAATTTTCACATTATTATTCCCACATGCCCTCTCAAAAATCGATTGAAGCATGATATCCGATTCTTCTCCATGAACAAATCGTGCATGCTTAAGAATGTTTTTGATCAGATATTCAACAACATGAACAAGCTCGGCATTCACACTTTCTTCCAGGGAACGGCCGAAAAGAACCGCATCGGGGAAAAATATCGTCCCATCGGCAAAAATCATTTCAATCAAACCAGCTCGCTTTTTATCCGACTCCTCATCGACATCCACGCCACAACGACAAGCTGCCAATAATAATGGCCCATTCCTCGGCATACCAATTGTTAGAAAATATTCTACCACTTCCCTTTGATTTGAACTTGCACCTGCTTGAATCGCACGTGAATACGCATATAAATTCTTTCCCAATGTAAAACCCAATCGCCTCAAAGCGTAAATCACATTTACAAATCCATTTATTGCGGCAAACCTCAGAATCTCCGAAAATTTACACACCAAATCCCTATTCGCCGGCCATCCCCTCTCAACAATATTAGCATACAACCCCAAACAAATATCCCTAACCCCCTTAACATCTCCACTCCACATTTTATCACCAAGCTTCCCTAAAATTATCATCAAATCCTTTACAGAAATGACTACATTTTGTCGAATCCACCGAACATCATTAGGGATATTTTTTGATAAAACCGCAGGCTCAACCTTTCCTTCCCCAAAACCAAAAGATTCCTGTAAACTCGCTAACTCTTCTTTTTTTGTTCTAGCCGCCATGCCTAACCAGCGAAACATAAATCACTAAAACTAAAGAACTTCACAATGCGTTTACAATTTCAATTTTTTACTATAATCTATATTATGATGACTTATTCCATACATGATAACGGTGGAACCCCTTTCAATGTGATAATAACAGACAACATCGTACGAGTTCACATAACTGACGAACGCACACCCATCTTAACACTCCATCCCAAAAAAATATTTATTGGCAAAAGCCCACTCATAAAAATGACAAAACATAGCGGGGATCACGGTCCTGATTTCGATGGAAACAGTATTTTATTAGAAATGGAAGATCTTTCTTATATACATATTGCGATGGAAATATTCTCATTTAGCAGCATCGCGAAAATTATCAACTTCGTGTCACCCGTGGGCAATAACGATGTTCCCTACCCATACGCCACTGACGAATATGGAAATATATATCTCCTCATGGAAAACGTCATACTGAAAAATAACGCCCTCCTCGAAAAACATATACAAACCTACGACGACCCTTATTCCTACTACTATGATTACAACATAATAACATCAAACAAAAAATCTCTCTCCCCGATAAAGAGATATTTCATTGGAGAAGATAGATATACCCTCAGATATACAACATCTCCAGAAACACATTATCACACTTCAACCAACGGAAAAAAAATGTACATCTTCGACACAACAAATAAAATAATCGAACTAACCAAAGAAATGTATATCACCCTAATGAACTCCTTCGCAACAGTGCGCAATTTCCAACCAATAAAAGACAAAATAATCCTTCAAGAAAGATTATAAAAATTGAATATTAATCATTTTATTTGCTCCTTATTGATTTTTCTTTTTTATATCAATCATGGGGAACAAAGAATCCATTTTGCATCAACAGGGGTTAGATTTTCTTACCCAGGGGAAACAATCTGAAGGCATTGCCACATTGGAAGCCGCTGCTGTATTATCCAATGCCGAATCAATGTTCACCTTAGGGGAAATATATCGTCAAGGCAAATATGGAATCATCATTTCACTAGAAAAAGCCAAATTATGGCACGAAACCGCTGCTAAATTATCTTACGCGAAATCACTAATTATCCTCTCAGACTATTTCTCCCAAGAATTATCGATTACGTTCCTCCGCGAGGCCAAAGGCGATCTCGAAGCACTCTACACCGTCGCTCATAAATTTCTAAAAAACGGAGGAAAAACCAACATAAAAGAAGTGATCGATTGCCTCATAACATTAGGAGCACAAGGGCATATCTCCTCATTATTAGATCTAGGGAAAATCTATTTCATGGGCGAATTAGTGGAAAAATCTGAATCCTTAGCGAAGAAATATTTTACCGAAGCGTCAAATAGGGGAAACGACTTCGCTGCTTATGCCTTGGGAGGGATGGAATCTGATCTTGCCCTTGCATTAAATTATTTCGATCTTGCAGTCAAACGTGGATACTCTAAATTAGCCGTTGGGGTCGAACTATATCATCGTAACACCCCAGCAGCGAAAAATCACAGCGCAAAATATCTCATCGGTGACTATGATGAAATCCAAGTTCCATTCGAAGTAGGAGACTTATATCTCAATGGCTACGGTGTAGAAAAAAACATCGATCTAGCTTTGAAATATTTTTTTAGTTGTATGCATGATAACACTCAAGCGCTCTATAAAATCGGACAAATCTATCTAGAACACGCGCCCACGGTAGACTCCCCTGAATTGGGTTACCACTACATGCTCAAAGCTCATGAACAAAAATATGTTCCCGCTTCCCTGGTTCTAGCGAAAATACACATGGATCCCAAATCATCCAAATATTCCCTCGAGAAAGCGCAAACTATTCTCGAAACAGCTCAAGAACTCGGCCCAAACGGAAACGTATCATTTCTACTAGGATTCATAATTGAAACGCAAAATCTCCCTGGAACAACTCCCAAAGCGATTAAATATTATGAATGCGCCCTTGCGCTCGATTATACCGCTGCAGCCTATCACCTCTGGCGAATTGACAAAGCAAAATGTTCAAATTACGTAGAAATCATATCTAAAAGCGACGATGCCGAAATAATTTTTAAGCTTGCTCTAGCGATATCAACCGATGAAAAAGATGATCACACGGCACTACATCTATGGTTACGCGCAGCATCATTAAATTACGCCCCCGTTTACAAACACTTAGGGAATCACTACCTCCCCATAAACCAAGATAAAGCATATGAATGGTATCTCAAAGCATTCATCGCAAACCAAATCAACCTATCCGAATTCGCACAAATTTTCTCGCAAACATCAAAACAACTAACCATCTTTGATTTCGTTCTAAATCAATGCACCACCACGAAAAACTACGACATTCTAAAGATCTTCCCCGGCGAATTACTATATAAGAAAATTGCGAAATAATTATTATATAAAATTATAATACGAAAACAGAATGGCAAATAATGCTGATGTCCCTTATTCACAAAAAATAGATAAAGATTGTCAAATTGTATCAGCTTGCGACCCAGAAGGTAAAGTAGAATATAGGTCACAGAATGTGCACGGCGGCTCTATAGGGCTAGACGAAATATTTCCATTTAATGATGATACAGGAAATGATAGCATTTTAATATTTACAACAAATGAAAGAGGCGCAGTTGTATCGAATACTCTTTTTCCCTATTCTGCGTATTTGAATAACTTAACAGCTCTCCTTTATTTGACCAAAGCTAAATATGATAGGTTTATTCCTCCTAGATTTCGCATGAATGTTTATGAATCCCAACCGCTCGCAGGAACAGAACAAGCTCCGATATGGCACATTGATAGCGGAAGTCATCCTTGGGATTCTGAATCGAGGTCTCATGAAGTTTTCTTTGTGATACCGCCTAATCAGACTCCTCGAATAAATAACTACATTGAAATAGTTCAAAAAGCTATAGCTGTTCTTAAAGTTTACCCAGGTTTTGGCGATTTGGTTTATATTTTTGAGATGAAAGGTACCGTAGTTTTCACTTAACGAAAATTTGAATTATAATACTCTTGAAAATCGCTATATAAAATTTGTTATTATTTCGTCGATATGCGTAGAGTTGCAGCATTTATTATTCGGCGAACATTTTCCCAGGTTCCTGCCTGTGCGGCAGTGCGCCGTTTCGGATTCAATCAGCCATTCTTCCGTAACTTCTCCAAACCACCTAAATTCCCACCTCCAAAAATTCTCCTATCA
>Ga0207047_1242_pt1 | contig 12027 bp, 9 predicted proteins | sample Alteio_BWMinCont_67_FD_153302 | JGI IMG/M metagenome (GOLD analysis project Ga0207047, IMG submission 153302) | Enriched cells from forest soil in Barre Woods Harvard Forest LTER site, Petersham, Massachusetts, United States -... | ecosystem: Environmental > Terrestrial > Soil > Temperate forest >...
ACCTTCGGCGATGTTCGAGGCGATTTGCTCCCACGGTCCGTAATGCCTGGGCGGTGTGCGCCAGGCAACGGGTGATAATACAGCGGCCTTCATCTTAGCAGATCTCCAGTTTTTGACTTACCTTATTGTATTCGTATTCAAGCTCAAAGGCTTTCAATACGGTAAGGTGCGAAATAAGATATGCTAAAGTACTTTCGGCACCCTGGTTACGGTTGATGCCAGTTGGCAGCAAGCCATCGCAGCAGCCTTTTGTTTCATGATCGTATAACGGTGCGCGCAGGGTGTTTTCGCCCATAAACCATTTGTAGCACAGGAACATTTTTTCGATATACTCCGGTTTGCGGAAAATTTGGTATGCCTGGAAATGCATCAACACCATAGCCATAGTTTCAATAGCCTGCTGATCATAAACAGGGAACTTACCACCTTTATAATACCAGCCATCGTTACCAACCGGGCTCAGATAGCCATTCGATAAAGTAAGTTTATCCAAAAATGCCATTGATTCCAATGCTATTTCCTTAGCCTTTTCGTTGCCGGTTATTTCAGCAGAATGCAAAAGAGCTAATGGTAGTATCGCGTTATCATAAGTCATTTTTTCCTCAAACCAATGCCAGTTGTTATCACGATGGTTTTCGTATGAATCAATTAAAGGTTGCGTTAATTCAGCCAATTGACTTACCATGCCTTCATCCGTAGGGAATGCCTGTAAATAAAGACTCACACCTATTATCGTATTGCCTAAGCCCCTCAAATGCTTCAACGCCTTAAAATGCGGGAATGACCGCTGAAATATCTCCAAAGCAAACTCACGGTAGGAATTACTTGCCGCGCAACTGATTAAATGACCCAACGCCCAAATGGTGCGGCCAAATGAATCCTCAGAGCCAACCTCATCCAAATATTGCCGACTAAAGCTCAGGAAGTTACGGAAGTTGCCATCCTCGGTTTGCATGTAGTGAATGTAGCTCAGGTATACTGGCAACAATTCAAGTGCTTCCTGACTTTTATTACGCTGATAGGCCATCAAAGCCATTATTAACGCACGGGCATTATCGTCAAGGCAATAACCTTCTTTTAAATTGGGGATGCCGTATTTAGCGTGTTGAACTATGCCTGTATCATCCGTTAAGCGCCTAACATGGGTAAGGCTGAATTTTGGCAACACCTCCGGGTCAACAATACTGTTGCGCAACACCTTGTCGCTAAAATCATGCGTACGGCACGATTCCTGGGCAACCTTAATAAATTCGGCGCCGGTAACAGGCCAGCGTAGGTGCAGGCCATATTCATAAGCGTTTTCTTTTAATTCGTTTAATAACCTGTCCTGATCAAGTAATTCATTTACAATATCAGCCAGTGCATCATCATCTTTAAAATCAAATAAGCGGCCACGGTTATCGTCCAATAACTCTGTAGCATGCCAGTAAGGGGTTGATACGACTGCCGCCCCCGAACCAATTGCATAGGATAATGTTCCGCTGGTAATTTGCGCTTCGTTTAAATAAGGCGTTACATAAATCTCGCAGGCAGTAAGGTAGTTAACCAACTCTTCTTCTGGTACGAATTTATTGATAAAGGTTAAATTCTTTGATACACCCAATTGTGCCGCAAGTGTTTTCAGGTGATCCCTGTACTCCTCGCCCGAATTTTTAATAACGCCGGGATGTGTGTTTCCCAATATCACATACATCACATCCGGGTGCTTTTCAACTATCTTGGGCAACGCTTTCACTACAGTTTCAAGGCCTTTGTTACGGCTTATCAACCCAAAAGTCAGCAGTACACGATGGTTTTTAAACTGCGGGAAGTTTTTAACCGGATTATCTTCAAGGGCTTCAACATCAGGTACACCGTGTTCAATTATCTGTATTTTTTCAATCGGAATCTCATAAATGGTAGTTAAAAACTCAACCGCCCTTTTGCTCATCACAATTATTTTGGATGATTGCTCAGCAATCTCACGAATGATGATGCGTTGCACATAGCTTGGTTCCCGTAAAATAGTATGGAGTATAGATATTAAAGGTTTCTCTAACCTGTTGATCAACGGCAATATGTAAATGCCACTTTCGCCGCCATAAATACCAAATTCGTGCTCCATTATGCAAACATCAGCTGTGCTGGTATTAATGTAATTGGCTGCGCGGATATAATCTTTTTGGTGGTCCTGGCGGATAATATATTTTACCTCCTCCGGGTATTCATACTCATGCATATTTTCAGAATCATTCAATGCCACCACAAAACCGCCCTCAAGCAAACTCTTTCTGTTAGGGAAATTGGCACTAACAGCATGCATTAAGTTATTATTAAAGGTCGCTATTCCGCATTCGCGGGGAGGGTAGGTTGAGATATATGCTATTTTCATATATAGATAAAATGTATTTTTAGGTAGAAATATTAAAATAAATACTTTTTGTATGCAATTGCATACGAGACTTGTGTGCAGTAACAGGTTTAAAGGCGCTTTTTGGGCTCAATTATGCTCTTGCATTATACAGATGCATAAATCATACCAATTAACCTGTAAATGTTGTTTCACAATGTCACAATTTAATACACTAAGGGTGTATGTATAATGAAACAGTTGGTTAGTATAATATGTTTCCATGTAATTGCCGCGATTAATAACATACTCCATACGGGTATTTACTCGCGCAAATTTTAACCCTTGTCATGGCGATTATGAGAAATGTTCTTGTTTCTGATCATTGATTCTGTTCATTTATTTTTTTTGTCTATTTTAACAGCCTCAACCCCACCTTATGGCCCAAAAATACGCTCTGATTATTTTATTAACTGCTTCTGCACTGTTGTGTAATGCCCAGGAAAAGCTAACTGATAACATATTTCGCAAAAAACTACCTAATGGACTCGAAATTTTGGTAATTGAGGATCACAGCGTGCCTTTGATAACCGAGATGATGACTTTTAAGGCAGGATCATTTACTGAGCCCGATGGTATAAGTGGTTTAACATCGCTATATATGTCGATGCTTAACAGGGGGAACAGGGATTACATTAACCAGCAGGATTTAAGCTACCATGCTGGTGGATTAGGAATGGGTTTAAGAAACTCCATAACATCCGATGAATCTGTCTCTACCTATTTCACATTGCCAACCGCCAACTTTGTTAAAGGGTTAAATTTTATGAATTCGGCAGTACGTTATCCTAAAATGGATGGTGATGAACTGGAAAAGACAAAGGAAGTTTTTGATAATCAGGTAAGCGAAACGGAATCAAATCCTTATTATGTGCTTGGTGATTCTATCAGGCGGCGTTTATGGGGCAGCCTGTATAGCAGGAAAAACCCCAGTGGCAATTTAACTGTAATAAACGCTGCAACACCCACTACACTTGATGTTATAAAAAAACGGTATCTATACCCAAACAACGCCATAATGATTGTTGGTGGTGATATAGCGCACGAGGTTGCTTTTAAGGATATTGAAAAAGTATATGGTGATTGGATCCCGGCGCCCTTTGATCCTTTTATCAAATGGCCGGTACCTGAATTTGAGCCGCTTAAGAAAACAAGTTACATTATAGTTGAATCAAAACAGGTGCAGGAACCTTATATCGAAATTTATTGGCAGGGCCCTGATACCCGTAACGATATCGCATCTACCTATACTGCCGACGTATTTTCGTACATCATCAATCAAAATTCATCAAAAATAAATAAGGCGCTTATACAATCGGGGCTGGCATCTAATTTACACGTCGACTACCTTACCTGTAAATATGTTGGGCCAATAAGTTTGGTGATAACTCCAAATCCGAATAAACTAAAAGAGTGCATTGAAGAAATTAAACGACAAATTGACCTGATGGATAGTGACGATTATTTTACAGCAGAGCAAATAGAAACATCGAGAAGAATGCTCGAGATTAAAAACATACGCGAAGAGGAAATAACTACCAGCTATGTTCATACCTTATCATTTTGGTGGACTGCCGCTTCAATAAATTATACTTTAGGCTATAATGATAATTTAAAGAAGGTGACTAAAGCTGAACTAAAAAGATATGTGGACAGGTACATTAAGAACCGGCCATATTGCGCGGGATTACTTATTAATTCTGATTTAAGGGCCCAATCAAATGCAGACAGCTTCTTCAAATAAAATTGCTTTAATTATGAAAAGATTAATACTAACCCTGATTGTTTTTAGCGCCGGGTTTAACTTATTACATGCACAGTCAACCACTACATCTTTTACGGTAGATGGGATTAAGGTAATTTACAAACCATCTGTAAAAAAGGTGGTTAATGTAAGGGTTTATTTTAGGGGAGGCGTTACCAATTACCCGGTAATGAAAGCCGGGATAGAGAATTTTGCCCTTGAAGCAGCCACCCAATGCGGTACAAAAAAATACAGCGCGAATGCCATCAAAGATACCTGCGACAAATACGGTATCAATCTGTTTGGCGAATCGGGTTATGATTCCGGGTTTATCCAGCTTAATTGTGTTGCGAAATACTTTAATACCGGCTGGGATATGTTTATTGATGCTGTAAATAACCCTGTATTTGATGCCCCTCAAACTGATTTGCTGAAAAATAAGGTGCTATCACACATCAAAAGTTATCATTCAAACAATTACAATAACCTGTCCGATCTTTTAATGAATACTGCTTTTGCTAACACACCTTATGTCATCAATCCAATCGGCACCGAGCAGACAATTGCCGGTATTACTACTGATGATTTAAGAGACTATTACAATAAGATATTGAACAAAAACCAAATATTTATAGTAGTGGTAGGCAATATAACCAAGGACGAGATCTATGAGAAGATTTTAACCGCATTCGCAAATATCAAATCTGCACCGTATACAACACCTAATTTAACCGCGCCATCATTAATTGATAACAAATTAATTACTGAATCGCAGGATCTTAAAACAAATTATGTGGGTGCTGTTATGAATGCCCCTGAATTTACCAGTCCCGATTTTGTACCATTCAGATTGGCTTTAAGCGGGCTTTCGGGTAATTTATATTCGTACCTAAGGTCAACACAAGGTTTATCGCCTGATCCGGGTGCAACTGCGCTGCAATTACGCATGCCAATAAGCGTTATGACGGCAAGTACAACTAACCCTCAGCAGGTAATGTTAGCCATGTTAACCGTATTAAAACAAGTGCAAATAAGAGGTTATGATGATGAATGGTTACAACATATAAAAAACACTTATATCACTACCAGTTACATTAATGAGCAAAGTACGGCCGAAATAACAAATAGCCTGGGCCGTGCAGAAATTTTAGGGAATTGGCAATATGACGACGATTTGCCCCAATTAGTTAATATGGTAACTGTTGAACAGCTTAATACTGTTATTAATTATTACATAAAAGGCCTTAGATGGGGCTATTTAGGTAATACCGATGTGATTGACGGGTTTAAACCACCTGTTTATTGATCCCAGGAGATGTTATAGTCTTATCGCATTTATTAATTTTATTGGTCACGCTCTAATTGCATAGTAAAGAATAATACTGCTGTTATCGGAATAGCGCGTTTAAACAATCCTTCATTCCCCATACGCATCAAAAATGTGTCATTAAAAAACAACCTTTATCCTCTTTTTTATACCAACAGCAATATTTTATCTAAACTTGCATAAAAAACCGTTATTCATGGACGAAGACTTCCTATGGCAATTGTTAAATAAGCAGCAAAACTCGGCTGCCGTACCTTCTAATAAAACAATTACCAGGTGGGCGTTGCAAGTAATACGATTGCTATATCCCGAGCAGTCAAAACACATATTTTTATCGATACAACAGTTAGAAGAAAAATTTGAAAAGCTAAAAACAGAGCTTTGCAAAATAATGGATGCTACAAAAGCATGCTGTAATTGCGATAACGAAAAGCTCGCTGAATCATTTTTTAATGAATTACCCGAGATTTACCGGGTACTAAATACCGATATAGATGCCATTTTTAAAGGCGATCCCGCTGCTATAAGTGAGTTTGAGGTTGTACGTACTTATCCGGGTTTCTTCGCCATTTCTTTTTATCGGTTGGCGCATTTGCTTTATAAATATGAGATCCCGGTTTTGCCGAGGATACTTACCGAGCACGCGCATTCAAAAACAGGTATTGATATTCACCCTGCTGCTGTTATTGATGAGTATTTTTATATAGATCATGGTACAGGAACCGTAATTGGTGAAACTACGCAGATAGGTAAACATGTAAAACTATATCAGGGGGTAACTTTAGGGGCGTTAAGTGTTGCTAAAAGTATGGCAAACACCAAGCGGCATCCAACAGTAGAGGATAATGTGGTTATCTATTCAGGAGCTACCATTTTAGGTGGCGAAACCATCATAGGGCGTGATAGCGTAATCGGTGGTAACGTATGGTTAACAGCCAGTGTGCCGCCAAATTCACGTGTATTTCATGACCCATCTATAAAAGTTTCAATTAAAGCAGATTAACATGGCTGGTATATTAGATTTAATAGGCAACACGCCCCTGGTTGAGATAAAACGGTTAAATCCCAATCCGAACGTTAAAATATTCGGTAAACTGGAGGGCAATAACCCCGGCGGAAGCGTAAAAGATCGCGCCGCGTTAAACATGATCAAAAGTGCTTTAGAGCGTGGGGATATTAAGCCGGGAACCAATCTTATTGAAGCCACCAGCGGCAATACCGGTATTGCTTTAGCCCTGATAGCTTCGTTATTTGGTTTGGAGATTGAGTTGGTGTTACCTGCAAATTCTACCCGCGAACGTACCTTAACTATGGAGGCATTCGGTGCGAAGGTTACCCTATTAAAGGATATTGAAGTTTGCCGTGACTATGCCGAAGAAAAAGCAGCTGGTGATGGTTATTTTATGCTTAACCAGTTTGCCAATCATGATAATTATATGGCCCACTATAAAACTACTGGTCCTGAGATTTGGCGTGATACCAACCAAAAGATAACGCATTTTGTAAGTGCGATGGGCACCACCGGTACGATTATGGGCTGCTCTAAATATTTAAAAGAAGTTAACCCAGATATACAAATAGTAGGTTGCCAGCCAGTTGAGGGTTCATCTATACCCGGTATCCGCAGATGGCCGGAAGCTTATCTGCCCAAAATATTCGATCCAAAAAGAGTTGACCGGGTGATGGATATATCAGAAGAAGAAGCGACTTTAATGGCCAGAAGAATGACCAAAGAAGAAGGCATCTTTGCCGGGATGAGCAGTGGCGGTGCTTTATCAGCATCCATAAAATTAGCACAGGAATTAACAGAAGGCACTATAGTTTTTATCTGCTGCGATAGGGGCGACCGTTACTTGAGCAGCGACTTGTTTGGTTAAAAATCAGCCTTAATCAACAGTAAAACTATATTGTTGGTACGAAGCAATTGTAATGATAACCGGAGAAAAATTGCACAGAAAATTAGGATCGTACTTAATCACCTATTGCTATACAAACTGCTGGATTCGTTAAAGCAGAGCCTAAAGTTTCAAAAACGGCTCCGTTTTTCCATACCACGTTATTATTATTAATATCAATTCCCAATATATAAACATCAGTGCCATTTACAGCAATAGCAGTTGTACTGCTGGCAGATGGAAAGCTAATTAAAGTTCCATTCTTCCAATAGGCGCCTTGCTGTGAATAAGTCCCGCCTGCACGAGTGAAGGTATAACCGGTGATATAAATATCATTACCGGATGATGTGATCGCTGTCGGCCCGAATGATCCATTGTTTATACTGTTGAATGTTCCATTTTTCCAATAGCCACCTGCATACGTACTGTCGGGCATACGGCCGGCTACGTAAACATCATTTCCAACTAATGCGAGGCCCGCGGTAGAATTATAATAGGCACTTACCAATTGGCCTGGGCCATAAAGCTGTAATCCCGCATTAGTCCATAAAGTACCAAAGCTACCTTGGAGAGCGTTAGGTGCAGATCCAAATTGTTTTTCATAAAACAGTTTGCCGGTAACATATACTTTATTACTTGATGCCGCTATACCGGATAAGGCGAGGACTGATGTGCCGGGAGCTGAGAACAACGGTGATGCAATGGTATTACCCAGGTTAATTTCCGTATTGCCTTGCCAATAACTCATAGTGGCTGTATTGTCTGCTCCGGCAGCTAATACTGTTGTACCCGAAAGTGCCAGATATTGTATGCCGGTTGCGCCTGTAACCGGAACGAATACATCATTTTTATAATATCCTGCCGTTTGCGCGGCAACATAAACATCCTTACCGGAAGTAATAAGTGAATAAATAGTATTGGTATTTTTTAGTGTATCAGCAACTGCGCTGGCTGTTGTCGCAGACAAACTGGTTTTCCAATATACGCCTTTGTTATTTGCAGCGCCCCCTACATACAAATACGGGCCGGTAACTACTGGTGCAGATGATTTTGGCGGGGTTTTATCGCCCTTCTTACAACTCGCTATAAATACAATTCCTAAGCTTATAGCGCAGATTTGTAATGTTATTTTTATTTTAATGCTTGATGTTTTCATTGTGATAAAGAATATTCAATGTAACTTGTACAGGTACAATGCTTTATAATGTTAAAGATACATAATAGAGAAAGCATTTATTTTGTTTTCTTAATCTGATTGATGATTGTTACAATCAAGAGCATATATCCTTCTATGGTAATTAGATTAATTAGCCGGAATCTTATACACCATGGCATTTACATTTACCCCTGCACCTACTGCTGCGAAAACCATCATTTTACCCGGCGTAAATTCCTGACCCTCAAATTTATTGCGTTCAATAAGGTCATATAAAGTGGGTAATGTGGCAACCGAGCTATTGCCAAGCCACGAAATAGTCATGGGCATAATATCAATTGAGGCCGATTTTAAATCGTAAAGCTCAAATAACTGTTTAAGCACAGCCTCATCCATTTTGTTATTAGCCTGGTGGATAAGTAGCTTATCCATATCTTCTATTGATAAGCCCGCTTTAGTTATACACTCTTTAATAGCACCCGGAACAATTTTCAATACATGCTCGTAAAGTTTACGTCCCTGCATTTTTAAAAATAACCTGTCGCCGGTATATTCCGGATGAGCAGATTTGCACATTTTTAATACATAAGTCAGTTCATTGGCATATGATTTTGTGGCATGCGATATTATACCAACAGGTTCTTCGCTTTCGGTGGCAGCTAAAATAACAGCCCCGGCACCATCGGCATATATCATGCTATCACGATCATGTGGGTCGCAAATACGGGATAGTGTTTCCGCGCCAATGATCAGCACCTTTTTTGCATCTCCCGAGCGGATATAACCATCAGCCTGTATCACTCCCTGTAACCATCCGGCGCAGCCAAAAGGTAAATCGTAAGCAACAGTATTAGGGTTAGTAATCCCTAATTGATTCTTTACTCTTGACGCTAAAGCTGGTACCATATCTGTATATGAATTACCAACGCTAACATCGCCAAAATTATGTGCTACAATAATATAATCCAGTGTTTCCGGGTCAATTTTTGATGCTGCCAGTGCTTCACGAGCGGCCAGGGAAGCAATATCAGAGGTAAGCAGGTCATCGGTTACATATCGCCGTTCCTGTATACCCGTAATTTGCTCAAACTGATCGATGATGACCTGGTTGCTTTTGGTTAGTTTTAAACTATCAGGCCCATAAAATTCATTATTTATAAAGTCTGCATTCGGTACTACACGTGTAGGGATATAACTCCCGCTTCCAATAATAATGGAATAAATTTTTTTGCTCAAAGTTTCTTGCTAATGGATGGTTCAATCTATCCGGATTGAGTGGGATCTTGTATGAAAGTACGTATATTAAACGAGATTTTGAGAATTTATTGGGCTGTTTTAAGTTATAAGTAAAACATTTATGAATAACTACAGTATTTATGACAAGCCTATTAAGAATAAATTAAAACATCAGCAACAGTAAACCTTGGTCAACCCTACCATATTGATAAAATAACCTATCAATATGAAAGTATTTATAAACCGGCAAACATCCTTATGAAATAGAAAGACGCTGTTTTACAGTTAGATAATTCAATTTAATCCATTATAAAATAACAGGCATCCTTTTAGTTGTTGCGTGTTGACACTAACCTCATGAACCGTGGAGAATAAAATTAAGATATTGGCGAATGTTCTCGTCATTGATGATGAAAAAAACCTGGCATCCCTAATTGCAAGGACGCTGGAACTGGAAGGATTTAAAGTTTTTCAAACTAACACCGCTAAGGAAGGACTAAAAGTTTTAATGCTTGAAGAGATCCACGTAGTATTGAGCGATGTTAAACTACCCGATATTAATGGAGTTGAATTAGTAAAGCTTATTAAAGAGAAAAAGCCCTATGTTGAGGTGATCAGCCTCACCGCCTACGGCACCATAGCCGATGGCGTTTTGGCCATAAAGAACGGCGGCTTTGATTACATAACAAAAGGCGACGATAACCACAAAATAATCCCGCTCACCTACAAAGCTGCCGAAAAAGCACAATTACAATTACGTGTGTTTAATCTGGAGGCACGCATAAGCGGCAAGTATAGTTTTGATAACATCCTTGGTCGCTCAAAGGCCATTTTGGATGCGGTAGAGATCGCCAAAAAAGTAGCACCTACTGATACAACCGTTTTATTGCTCGGCGAAACAGGCACAGGGAAGGAAGTATTTGCTGAGGCGATCCATTATGATAGTCCGCGGCATTTGCAGCCTTTTGTTGCGGTAAATTGCAGCAGCTTTCCACCTGATTTATTAGAGAGCGAGCTATTCGGTTATAAAGCAGGATCATTCACAGGTGCGTTAAAAGACAAAAAAGGTTTATTTGAAGAAGCCAACAACGGCACCATATTTTTAGACGAAGTAGGGGAGATGAGCCTGGAGCTGCAAGCCAAGCTACTGCGCGTATTGGAAAGCCGGAGTTTTATTAAAATAGGGGATACGCAAACCACTAAAGTAAACATCCGGATACTCGCTGCCACAAACCGTGATCTGCAACAGGAAGCTGAAGAAGGACGATTTAGGTTAGACTTGTTTTACCGCTTATCTGTATTTACCATCAATTTGCCATCGCTAAATGATCGCAAAGCTGATATTGAATTGCTGGCCAAACATTATCTGAAGCAATTTAGTGCCAAGGTAAACATGCGCATTGAAAAAATGAGTGATGAATTTATTTACATGCTTACCCAACACACCTGGAAAGGTAACGTGCGGGAGTTGAAAAACGTAATTGAGCGGGTAGTGATCCTGGCGGAAAATGGTGTGATCAGCTCCGATCTGTTACCGGTAGAATTCAAAACGGCTCATGTTGAAAAGGATGCACTCGACCTGGAATCCATCGAGAAACAACACATCTATAAAGTATTAAACCACACTCATGGTAATAAAACCGAGGCTGCGAGGTTGTTAGCCATCGGCTTAACCACTCTTTACCGCAAGCTTGATCAATATAAAATAGTGTAATAACCCTACCATTACGGTAAAAGACCCTTCCATTTTGGTAGGGTCTTTTTTGTTTGTGATATTTTGGTTTGATGATTAACTGTATAATGGTTTGATTTAAAGGGTTTTGTATGTAAATTGTTTTTTGTGGCATTAGCTTGGTATATGCCCATATAAAAAACAAACATATTATGGATATCACACTCACCATCGTTTATCTGCTTGTATTTGTAGTCATCTTCTGGCTCTTTTTCAAATCTGTTAATTACTTCGAAAAAATTTAAACACCATGATCGCATTATTCTTTGTAGCCATTGCAGTTTTCATTTACATGATATATGTACTGCTTAAACCCGAAAGATTTTAATTTATAAAAACCATGAATACAGAATACATAGGTATAATTTTTATGTACCTGGCCACCGTAGCGCTGGCCATACCACTTGGTAAATACATTGCCAAAGTATTTAAGGGCGAACACACCTGGCTTGATTTTATGGCCCCGATTGAAAGGTTCATCTTTAAAATTGCAGGCATCGATCCTAACCGTGAGATGAACTGGAAACAACATTTAAAAGCATTATTAA
>Ga0207047_1243_pt1 | contig 11929 bp, 11 predicted proteins | sample Alteio_BWMinCont_67_FD_153302 | JGI IMG/M metagenome (GOLD analysis project Ga0207047, IMG submission 153302) | Enriched cells from forest soil in Barre Woods Harvard Forest LTER site, Petersham, Massachusetts, United States -... | ecosystem: Environmental > Terrestrial > Soil > Temperate forest >...
ACCTACACGTTTCAGAGCGCGGAGGCTGCCTATCAGGCAATCTCGAAAGGAGCTAGTCCCGGACATTGGCAAGCTTTCGCCGATGTGAAGACGGGAGCAGATGCGTGGAAGCTCGGACAACAGCTTGTGAAGGCTGGGTTGAGTGGGGCACACAGGGATACGATGAAGATGATGATCACTGTTGTCGCATTCAAATTCGGTCAAAACCCACCGCTCATGGCAGCCCTTGTGGCAACGGGTTCTGCATATCTCGTTGAGAATACCAACCGAGACGCTCACTGGGCGGATGGTGGCGATGGGAAGGGAGCAAACCATTTGGGAAATATTCTCATGAAAGTTCGCGAAAGTGGTGGTGGAGTCGGTATGGTTCCCGCTCCTGCGTCGTATTTCAAATGGCTTGCTGCTCAGGCCGCGGGACCACAATGTGAGGTGTGTAAGACAAAGCCTGTTTGGGTTAATCCCAAGACGCGTGTACCATCAAAGTGGTGTACCAAAACTTGCCGGGATGGGCTTGTGGCAGTAGCTGCAGCACCGGCTGCAGCAGCTGCAGCACCGGCTGCAGCTCCTGCTGCAGCCGCTGTGCCAACTGCCATGTGTGTCAAATGTTTGACCTATCCCGTTTGGATTGATCCCGCAACTCGCCACCCTTCGAAGTGGTGCAGTATGAGTTGCATGAATTGGCGACCCCCTACAGCTGCAGCAGCCGCAGCCGCAGTAGCCAATACTCTCCCTCTATGCACGATCTGTTCAAAGAAACAAGTTTGGGTGGATCGTAAGGATGGCACGCCAACACCATATTGTTCGATTCGCTGTCGCAATATTGGTTGGGGTAAATTAGCTCCTGGAGCCGCAGGACCTGTTGGACCTGCTGGACCGACGCAAGTTCTCGCCAACTGCACGCAATGTTCTGCCAGGCCAGTTTGGGTTAATCCTCGAACTGGTGCACCGTCTCCCTATTGCTCAATTTCTTGTCTTACTATTGCCAAGAACAAGCTGGCTCCTGCTTCTGGAGCTATGTGCGCAGTGTGCCGCCGGCGCCCTGTACACATCGATACCCACGGGCACGCATCCCCTTGCTGTACCCGAACCTGCCTCGCGATTTACACCAACATTCGTCAGGCTCCATAATCTATTTTTCCTTTTATCTAAGTAGCCAAATCAACAAAATACGCACACGTAAGCGATATACACATCGCCAGTGTCAAAATGGAAATCCATTTCCCCGTCGTATTAACTGTTTCACTATCACACGGAACAACATTATAATTATACAACCTATTACTTATAAAAAAAACAATTGATGTTAATACCATCACTACCGGAACAAAAAAAAGCAGAAACATTATATATATCTAATCACCAGATAATAATTTCTCAAGAATCTCATCTCTAATACCCACAGGGATACTCTTCAGAAGCACCGCAACATCTGTCTTATCCGCCCTGGCCCCGTGCTCACAACAATTATCTTTAAATAACCAATCAGCTTGATGCAAATCAGTTTGCGTATGATTCATAAGGATACAAGTCGTACGCACTTGGCCTTCAATCAAACCTGTTTGAGCATATTGCACCTTAAGATGCGGATATCTCGCCATAATTTCCATACTACTCAATGGCTTAAAATGTTTACAGCAATAACCCCCGACATCATCTACTTTCCTACAGTTCTTCCCAGGTATCAAATCATCAAAACAAGACACAAATTTCTTCACCAATCTTGTCTCCATCAGTTTCATTATCCTCTCAACACAAAATTTCCTTATCGTTTCCGATATTTGTGGATTGATCTCACACAAATTCGTTATCTCTACGACATTCAATCCATAATCTGATTTTATTGAAACAATCATCTCTTCGTAGTGATTCACCAACAAATGAGAATGAAAAAGCTCCAATAATTCGAATTTTTCTGCTAGTACAGGAGTATAAAGCAAATCGCTATTACACCCAGTATCAAAATAATCTCTCCCATAATAAATCGCTGAAAAAAATAACATCATAACTTGTGAATTATATTTTTGCATATAAATTTTCTTTTCGTTTTTCTCCGCGAAATCTTGCTTGAACATTTTCCGGAAATATAACGATCTCAATGATAACACATTGCTATCAACCTTAATCGTTCCATCCATCGTAATAACTTCCATATCCCCCAAAGATAATCTAAATAATTTAACTAATAAAGCCCCCGCATCGTCTTCATATAACTTCTCATCAGATTCGGTCATTTATTAATCTCACCTAATAAATCAACACAAAAACTAAACTAATTATTATCAATTTTTTCCGCTAAAGCTCTTCTAACACAATATGTGTCAAATGCCTTCTGTTCATTTTCTGTATCAGTCCGATATCCCTTATATTCTTTATCTTGACTCAATAACTCTATCCCCTTTTGGATGAAACCATTAATAAATCCCTTCCCGAGCAATTTAACAAATGTGTCGTACTGTGCAGCAGATTCCTCTTGGCAATCAAGGAAATGATATTCATAATCTTTATTTGTAACAATAGTGTTACAATAGGCGCAATTTCTTTTTTGTTTTTCACAAGAGGCGCGATGCTCTGGCATGTTCACACGGCTGCATTTATGCCCACAATACGAACAACGAATAATTCTCTCTGGACACGCAGCAAAATGTCCTGCATAATGCTGATAATCAACAACTGTCTTACAATCAGGACACGTATATTTAAACAGAAAACAACCAACATCATGTCTAATTATTTTTTCATCCGTACCAAATTGACAAACATTCGAATAATACATCCTACATTTAATCTCATGCTTAATAATTTCGCTCTGACAGTCAGCAGAATATTCTTCACAATGAGTACATTTAATCATGATTATTCATCTTCACTATTATTAATCATCTGTTTTTATGATTGCTTTTCAATTTTTCGTAACAAGAAAAATTGAATATATTTGCTCTTCAGCATATAATATATTTACTGCTAAAGAAATGAGGCAGCGCACAATTCTAAAGCGCATATATGAGAAAAAGATAATTCTCAAACGAAGATATAAAATGGCAGAAATATTTGATTACAATGATTTGATCGATTATATTTTAGAATTTTCTGATGAAAGGGAGAAGATTGCTTTGTATCGCGTTAATATGAATTTACGCGATTTCGTTTTTAAATCAAGATTATGTCCGATTTATTTCAAATTTAGTGATCAATTCTTTGTTAACAATTTGGCCAATCAAAGAATATTAGATATTTATAGAAGGAATTATGATTTATTCGAGAATATTTTTAGTTTGACATTTTTGAAAAAATATTGTATTTGTCAGAATATAGTGGATTGTCAGATGTTTCATATTTCGACTAAAGTATGTGTGCCTTGCGAATTATATAATCATCCTCTTTTTAGGGGTTGTTGTTATTATACGTTACTGTGGGACTGTGGTGCAACAGGATTGCACGGACCAAGTGGATATTTACGGACAGAAGGTCTAATTAATCGATGGAATAAACGGAAAGAAGAGTTAAAGAATAGAATTGTAATTCATAATGAGCAAATTATTGATCATAAAAATCCTATTCTTTATGATTATAAATCCGCTAGTAAACATAAGAGGCATTATCGATGAAGCCTCTTGCGCATCTTTGACAAAGTTCTTTTCACATAACTGTCATACCCTTTCACAGACATCCATCCTTTCGGGCAATCTATGACTTTCAGTTGATTCGATCGAAAATATAAAAACTGATGATTCTTTGATCCTCGCCTTTTCACTCTAACACGCCATTCTCCATCATGAAAATCCCTAACTCTCCCCAAACGCCCATCAGGCAATTTAACACAATCCCCAGATTTTATTCTCATAACTTATATATTATTCGATTATTATATTTTTTATGCAAAGGAGCAAATGCTTCGAAATAAAGTAGCCTTCGTCGACTTCACTCTTGATTCCAACATATACGTATACATTTAATATTAAACTATGGGTGAATAAATATTCCGTTTCTAATATATATGTCTCCAGAAGATATTTATATATTCATAAGATTATTTGGCCACTTCTTAGCATTTTGTCCTTCTACTCACATTGATATAATTAAATCATTTTCAATGCTGTGGGATATGCAAATAACAACTATCGACGAGCTTCTCCAACAATTGAAAGAAACATTTCAATTCAAAAATAATGAACATGAATCAATTATAGATATATACGACATCCCTCGATGGATATATGAGGAAGAATTTCATGAACACAAACACGATCTCTATGATGTTGCCAGTAGCTTTACTCGATCGGTGCCTTATTTCTATAATCACACAAAAGAAAGCGACTTCTTTGTCGACGTAGAATCTTATTTTGCACTATATAAATTAGAACTCGACGAAAAGAATTTTTATTTGGGTGTCACGTGGTATTTTTATATTTTAGAGTATTTTTATCCGTATAGTATCCCATATTGCACAACGCAGATTATTAAACGAATAATTAAAAATTATCCGGATAAGATCAAGAATGAAATCGATCATTTCAATTTTTGGAGAGAGACTCAACATTTATTATTGGATGGTCATTGTATTACGACTTATAATGGTTCTATTTATGATGAAAAATATGTATTACCGTTTGAGATGATGGCAGTTGATGACGTGATCATCATCTCAAAGGTGAAAGAGTCATATGCACAAATTATTCCCTTAGGTTCTGAGATAATAAAAATCGATGGAAAGGGAATTAGGGAACTTATTGATAGTGTTTTAATTTTTTCAAAGGGGTCCAATCATGATTTTATTTTGTCCGATACCCTTATGCGTATTGCTAATTCGCAGAGAAATAGGGAATCGCTGATTACGTTAGGAAATGGTGCGACACATACGATAAAAAATTACGATCGATTTTATAACGAACCAGATATACGAAAAACATTAGGGAAGAACACCGGATTTTTATCAGAGGGGATATTTTATATCAATGGTGATCGGTTAGATATGTATTCAGGCGAGACTATTTCAGATGAGATAAAATCTGGAAAAGTTCGGGGATTAATATTAGACCATAGAGGTTATGAGATTTCAAATTATGATCTTCAAACGTATATTCAAAGTTCGCTATTTAAAGATCAGGAATATTTTGCGATGGTGAGATCGAATGAAATATTAATTCCGTGCGCGAAATATGTGTATAACAGCAAAGCGTGGCAGGACAAAGAGAATTTATTTCCTGAAGCGGATTTGGATATCAAAATAGTTATTTTAGTTGACAGTTCAACATTGTCAAGATCGGAATGGGTTACAATGCAATATCAAAGGATACAGAGGGATGGATCTTCTAAAAGGAATGTTCTTGTTGTTGGTCAACAAACAGCAGGAGCAGACGGCAATGTGAGAAATTTCTATTTACCCGGTAGAATAACGGTGATGATGACGTTTATGGGAGTGTTTTATTTAAATTCCGTTCCGACTCAACGCAAAGGAATAATTATAGATAAATTTGTTAAATATAAACCCGATGATGAAGATCAGATTTTAAACGAGGGAATCCATCACCTTAACTTAAAAAATTGAAAGAAGTATTATATAGTGATCTCTTTTCAATTCGTGTTTGTTTACTTTGCTATGGTCCATTGGAAGCTTCTGGTTTTTTTAGGAGTATTGTTAATTTTTTCGATAATCAGTTTGAAACTTAATCTTTCCGTTGAGGATGAGTTAGATAATATGTATTCGATGACTGATGAATTCTCAGATAGGATAGTGAATACGACTAGTTTAATTTCATCTACAAGAAATTGTCGTGTGGTTGTTGATAATAAGACAAAGAATGAGTGTGAGAAGGGTGATTTCGTTAATGTATATGGGGTGAAAGATTGTGTGATTCCGGGTGGTGAATGTGTGAAGGAAAAAGATGTAAATTGCCAAGAGAATTATGTAGGTCACCCAAAATGTTCTTTGAAGGGATTGAGAGATGATTGTTTCAAAGAATTAGTCAATTATGATTGCAGAACGGGATCAACAAATCAATATTGGTTTTACTCCAGTTGGGTTGGTTGGTCAAGGGACAGCGGTGGAGGATGGTACGAACGTCAAACTACTGGTCTGCTGACTTGTAAGAAAGTCCCGAGCATTTTTGTGAATCATATTTGTGGTTTTTGTGAGGATAACAATCGTGGACCCATTGAATGGGAAACGAATTATTTTAATTGTGAAAAAGCTTGTGTTGAAAGAAAACCTGATTTGTTATGTGATGTTTATGAAAAAATCATATATCATTTCGTTAGGGTGAAATATTATGTTGTGAAACAGATTAGATTTAATACGATGAGTGTCACGGGAGATTGTAGCGAGGACGATAAAAATTGTATCAATGAATTTTTTTCACGACATGATGAAAGACAATTATATTATTTAAAAGAGAATCCATCAAAAAGCATGGAAGAAATACCGCATCCGTATCATTGGATGAAAATTTTGATGATAATTCTATTAATCATTAATTCTATCCTATTTATTGGGATACTTCTAAGTGAAATATATAATCACAATGGGAACCGTATTTCGAATCGAATACAGGAGGCTAAGTACAATGATTATGGAGCAATTCCAGGTTAAATGCTAACGATAATTGATCGTATCATTTAATGTATTGGATTATTTCCATTCGAAGATATATTTATGTCTGTTTAATAAAAATTTAAGTTATTATACTCAAAACAGTGAATGTTGGCTTACCATTAAATATACCTCCAAATGTTGTGGAAGTTCCAGCCTTTAAACCCCCTGCATTGACAACCCAAGACGCTAATGATAAATATGTGCTCGTTTGAGTCATATCCCATAGATCTGATAATCCATTTGGAACTGATAAATGGACATCGTTAATCGTATAGGAAGAATTATTTGCGATTGTTGCAGTAATTTCATAGATTGTCTGGGTCCCAGACGGCCATGTATTGGTAACCACAACGGTCACTGAGACGTCCTTTAGTGGTATTACTGGATTCGTTGTTGTTGGGCTTGGTGTCGGATGGGGAGTTGCAGTCGGTTGTGGAGTTGCAGTCGGATGGGGGGTCGCAGTTGGTTGTGGGGTTGCCGTCGGTTGTGGAGTCGGAGTAGCAGTCGGTTGTGGAGTCGCAGTCGGATGCGGAGTAGCAGTCGGTTGTGGAGTCGCAGTCGGATGCGGAGTAGCAGTCGGTTGCGGAGTCGCAGTCGGCTGTGGAGTTGCCGTCGGTTGCGGAGTTGCGGTAGGTGTTGGTAAGGGTGGAGATGGCGATCCACTTCCACTATTATAACTATTCAAAATCGTCAAAAGAGAATTATTGGAGGAAGCTATTGTTGTTGGATTAGCTGGATTAAAATTCCAATAAGCAGTTGAATACCCTCGCGTTCCAGCCCAAGCGGCAAACGCACCAATATCATAAGCACTCGCGTCCGTATTATCCAAACCAACTGATACACGAGCTGGCGAGTACCCATAATTTGCCGACAACCAGCTATACCATTGGTCTATCCAATTTTGTTCCTCTAATATATTATTATAGTACGACATAATGTAAAATCGATCGATAGCTGTTTTACCTGTGTCATCTCTTATCGATCCGTTCAAAATGTTCTGAGCTAAAGGACTCCATGCACTGAAACCTGCGTTTACACAATAACTGGTCAAAAGAGAATTTTGACCCTGTTTCACATACTTTATTAAATTCCCACATAACACCTGCAATGGAGCATTATCACTTCCAGAGGTAAACATCTCTATATCAAAATCAATGCCTGCCAATCCATTTACATTACAAAATTCAATCAAAGCGGTAGCAATCGTTTTTACGTTTGATGCAGTGATGATATTCCAAATATTATCATAACTGCCACCACCTCCGCCAAATGAGATCTTAAACGCTATTCCTAGTGCCTTTGCAGCAGCCGCAGCACTCTGGATAACAGAAGTAGTTGCGTCACCGAATCCACCTATTACGACTTCTCCTGTCGAAGAAAGCGATATACTACCAACAAATAAATTAATAGTATTAACCAACTGAATTTCCGGATTCACTGGATTAACCGGTAGCGGAAGAGTCCATGATTCCCAATCTAGATACCACGTGGAGTGTTCAACCCCTAAAGATGTTGTTGATGTCATTAGTTTATTATAAGACAATTAATTTTCAACAGAGGAGCGAAAAAGTTGAAAATATTACATTATATGAGTCCTTAAAAGAATTCGATAGTTAACATTACTTCTAATGCATTGTAGTCAATGCAAAACGGAGCTTAAACCAGATTTTATATTTTGTCAGAACTGTGGAAAGAAAATTGATGAGAATTCTGAAAGTAAATCTGTGAGTTCGTCACCTAAACGACGTAGTTCGGTGAAATCTCCGCATAATTTTTCCATAGCAACAACGCCATCTTTTGGAGCGGATTCAATTAGGAGCGATGATGTCGCTTCTGTGGCGGCAACACAGACTAGAATTCCTGAAGGAGCTATAGACCATGGTAGTTCACCTGCTTATAATCAAAAATTCGAACATACCATTTGCCGTGAATTTAAAGGGCAAACTCATTTTAGGCCGAAGCCAAATTGCAAATATTGGGCACAAGATAAACCGATTGTCCCTGTTGTATCAGATGAGAAACGATCAGATGTAGCGATTCAAATAGAAGCGAAAAAAAATAATTTATCCAATGACAAAATGTTGACAATTTTAGTGCCATTCTACAATGAAAGTGCTTCTGAATTGCTTGTAACTTTAGACACACTGCATCAAGATTTCTCTACTATTAATGCGCTTGGTTTCGATATTCATATCTTACTCGTTATGGATGGTTGGTGGAAATCTTCCGAATCGATGAAGAAATTAATGAAGGATTTTTTTAAGTGTAATACGACTGATGTTGCTCCTTGGTGGGACGCTATTAAGCCTATTCCCGCTGATGCTGATCCGAGTGAATGTGTTTCTACATTTATTGTCCAACGAATGACTGCTGGAGGGGAATCAATAGCACCTATTTATATCGGCGACAAATCTATGAAAATCTCTCTAGTGGTAAAGCGAGACAATCGGAAAAAAATCAATGCGCATGATTGGATGCTCTCGTCATTTGCAGAATTCTATAACGCTCACTTCGTGTTCTTAACCGATTGTGGAACGATATTTGAAAAGAAATGTTTGACCCTTTTGGTGAAAGAGTTATTGAAGAGACCTGATTGTACAGCTGTAACTGGAAGGCAGAGGGTAATGACTCCAGAACAGCAAGGTAGCGACGAATGTTGGTTTAGTTATGAAGGATTTTTAAGGGGAGCACAGAGGTACGATTATGAGTCAAGTCAAGCGTCGTATGCGGGGGCCTTCTCGCTGTGTGGCATGCTGGCGGTGTTGCCGGGTCCGGCAGGGCTATATCGCTACAATGCGATCAAGAAAGAGTGTGTTGGTTTCTATTTGGATTCTGTCGGCTTACATCCCGGTGAAGTTGGATACATTATGGGAAATTTATTCCTAGCTGAGGATCGAGTTCTGTCCTATGGTGCTGTAGTTAAAACTGGCCCTAATGCTTACACTTGCTTTGTTCCTGAAGCAATATTCTATTTTGCTGCAGAGACGCTCCCACTGATGCTTTTCCAACAACGCCGCCGTTGGATCAATGGGACAATTGCCGGTTATGTTTGGTTGTTGTCTAAACCAAGTATCATTTGGGATTCGGGGCTGCGACCATGGAACAAGCCATTGCTCACCATGTTGCTAATCTGTCAGCTATTCATGTACATCGGTGTTGCCCTCAGTCCCGGTATATTCGTAACATCATTCTACTGGAGCCTCCTCTGGATCGACTCAAACTTCGCATCTGGCCAGTTAGAAAATTATTATTTTTGTGAAATCGTTTACTCCCTATATCTACTCATGTATCTATCATTTGCAATCAGACATTCTTCTCCTGAGAGAAAACCCCCTGTTAGTTCGTCTTTTGTAAAGTTTGTTACTTTCGCAAATATGATTGCAATGATTGTTATCATAGTATCGATGACATCAGGTCTTATGGTAACATATCAAACCCGTACGGCTGATACGGGAATCAACATCAATGATGTCCTTGTCTTGTTCGTATTGAGTACAATTTTTGGACCATTGCTCTTGGCTCTACTGCATTCATTCACATCATTTACACTCATGATACGCAGCATAGTGCCATTTTATTTGATGTTGCCAACGATGGTTATCTATATCGGCGTCTATGCACTCTCCAGAACGTGGGACCTTTCATGGGGAAATCGCCCCTCAGAGAAATCATCACTAAAAGGGACAATGACTGCGGAACAACGAAAGACAAACGGTGAAAATATTCAAAAGATGGGTCGCAATATCGCTTACGGCCTCATGTTAGCAAATTGCTTCGTCACATTTCTCCTACTCGAATCAAAAGAGCGGAGAGTCTATGTCCTCATCCTCGCAATTTTCATCTTCACATGGAGCAATATTCAAATGATATTCTCATCTATTTATTTCATTGGACGGAATACTCGACGTTTAATCAGGATCGCTGCTGTATCCTGCTGTGTTAAATGTCTAAAGATCTACACGAAAAAACAATGGTATGCCGGTACAAAAAATTGAAGTTTCATTTTATTTAAGATCTTATTATGTAGAATTTTATGTAAAGATTCATGAATTGTACACAGTGTCAGAAAGACATTGATGCACATGCGAAATTTTGTCCCTATTGTGGATTTAAAATCGTTAGCAGTATAATGAAAAATTGTGTTAAGTGTATGAGATACATCAATGATGAATGTAAGTTCTGTCCGTATTGTGGTGCGAAGATTGATCTGACTTTTAGGGGAGTATTTGATTTTAAGGTGGGGTTAAACAACGGGGTGATTTTGAGGATGGTCGGAAGTGTATATGCAACAGGCTAAGCACTTCGTTGGTTCCATATTGAGAAAAACTAAAAATAACGGAATATAAACACTTGCCACAGTTAACAGGAATTGCACTGCGTTAATTACTACTTGATATATCGTACCTGTAACATCACTATTATTGCATACGTTTATTTTTGTATATATAACAGCGTAAAATATCACGCGCATAATTAATTGGATCAACACTGTAATATGATAAATCCCATCTTTATAATCTTTTAATTTAGCGCCATTGAGCATCATTTTATGAATGAAGATATCCGATGTGATAATGTAAGTATTGCATAGTAAGGCGATAGTTGCTAAGCCACATTCTCTTTTACCTGAGAAGAATTCCGCAAGAGATATTCGTGTTATAGCTAGATCAGCGAAAAAGACAGCGAGATTGGATAAGAAGACCATAATTGTGAATATGTAGATGACCTTTGATACATGGCAACATACGCGTGTCCGCTGCGCCTCTACAATTTGCCCCGGTTTCAAATGCGGCTGAACATCTTTATTATCACTCATTGCAAAGATATTCAAAGAAAACATATTATGAACCCCATATTCGCTTAATAAATCAAATTTTTTTGGAAAAAGTTGAATTATTTACATCATATGTCACTCTAAAAGAGCTTAGAATATTATTCAAGAATTCTATTATGTTATGCCAGGAGTGCAAAGGGGAAAATACGGCGTTGGCTGTATTTTGTCAGATTTGTGGGAAGAGATTAGGGAATGATCTTGCTGAGAGGAAAGCGGAAGAGGTAAGAAGGAGTGTAGAGGGTCCTTTCTATCATGGGATTAATCGAGATTATGGAATGAGATATGAACATACTCTGTGTAAAGAATATAGAGGGCAGAGTCATTTTCGGCCGCGTCGTGGAGAAAATTATTGGGCAGAGGATAAACAAATTGTGGAAGAAATTAAAGGGGATGTGAAAGTTGAGGTGGAGCATCTCAAGATGTTGACAATTTTGGTCCCATTTTATAATGAAAATGATGTGGAGTTGATGGATACGTTGAATACTTTATATCCCGATTTTGCCCGG
>Ga0207047_1244_pt1 | contig 11900 bp, 12 predicted proteins | sample Alteio_BWMinCont_67_FD_153302 | JGI IMG/M metagenome (GOLD analysis project Ga0207047, IMG submission 153302) | Enriched cells from forest soil in Barre Woods Harvard Forest LTER site, Petersham, Massachusetts, United States -... | ecosystem: Environmental > Terrestrial > Soil > Temperate forest >...
GAAGGATCCGCGAGATGCTCACTTCATTACCAGCCGCATCTGCGGTATCTGCGGCGATAACCATGCGACCTGCGCCACCTATGCGCAGAACATGGCGTTTGGAGTCAAGCCTCCGCCGATGGCTGAGTGGATCGTGAACCTGGGCGAGGCGGCGGAGTACATGTTCGACCACAACATTTTCCAGGACAACCTGGTGGGTGTGGACTTCTGCGAACAGATGGTGAAGGAGACGAACCCCGGAGTGTGGGAGAAAGCAGAGAAGACGGCGTCACCGCATGCCGAGCTGCACGGCTACCGCACCATCGGCGACATTATGAAGGCGCTCAATCCTTTCACTGGAGCCTTCTATCGCGAAGCGTTGCAGATGAGCCGCATGACCCGGGAGATGTTCTGCCTGATGGAGGGACGGCATGTGCATCCATCTACGCTTTATCCGGGCGGGGTGGGGACGGTGCCGACGGTTCAGCTCTTCACAGACTACATTGTGCGGCTGATGAAGTATGTGGAGTTCATGAAGAAGGTGGTTCCGTTGCACGATGACCTCTTCGATTTCTTCTACGAGGCGCTGCCGGGTTATGAAGAGGTCGGAAGGCGGCGCATTCTTCTCGGGTGCTGGGGATCGTTCAATAATCCGGACGTTTGCGACTACACCTACGAGCGAATGACCGATTGGGGTCGCGGGATGTTTGTGACTCCGGGTGTTGTGGTGGACGGAAAGCTTGTAACCACGGATCTCGTCGACATCAATTTGAACATCCGTATTCTGCTGGGTAGTTCGTATTATGACGATTGGCAAAGCTCGGAAACTTTTGTAAAGAAGGACCCGCTGGGAAATCCGGTGGATCAGCGGCATCCCTGGAATCAGAGCACGATTCCAACACCGCAGAAACGCGATTTCACCGGGAAATATACGTGGGTCATGTCTCCAAGATGGTATGACAAGCGGACCGGTGACTATCTTGCGCTCGACACCGGCGGTGGTCCGATTGCACGCTTCTGGGCGACGGCGCTGGCCGGCCTTGTCGATATCGGCTACATCAAGGCAACCGGTCAGAGCGTGAAGATCTATCTTCCGAAGACGATGTCGCTGCCTGAGGTGGAACTGGAATGGAAGATTCCCAAGTGGAGTAATGCGATTGAACGCGATCGTGCGCGTACTTATTTCCAGGCCTATGCTGCTGCGGCGGCGCTGCACTTTGCCGAACAGGCGCTGGCCGAGCTCCATGCAGGCAGAACGAAGACCTGGAATGACTTCAAGGTTCCGGAAGAGGCGATAGGATGCGGTTTCCACGAAGCGGTTCGCGGCGTGCTGTCGCATCATGTGGTAATTCGTAACCATAAGATTGCAAATTATCACCCCTATCCACCAACTCCCTGGAATGCAAATCCGCGCGACAGCTTTGGCACGCCCGGTCCTTACGAAGATGCGGTGCAGAATACGCCGATCTTTGAAGAGAACGGGCCGGAGAACTTCAAGGGCATCGATATTATGCGGGCGGTGAGAAGTTTCGATCCTTGCTTGCCTTGCGGCGTGCATATGTACCTGGGGAATGGCAAGGTACTGGAGACACATCATTCTCCGATGTTCGGGTTCCAACCTTAAGTTATCGAGCCTGGGGTGGCTACGCGAGAAAAAGAATTTCAGGAAAAAATCCGGCAACTCGGCGTTCTGGTGGGAGAGCTCGACCAGATGTCGGGCGGCAATTCAAAAGTTGCGGCTCGGGAAGTGGTCCAGCTTCTGATGGAGGTGCATGGCACAGGACTGGAGCGGATCATGGAGCTGGTCTTTGAAGTGGGTAGCAAGCCGGGAATGACAGGCGATGCGATCATCAGCAAGCTGGGCGAAGATCCTATCGTTGGAAACCTGTTGCTGCTCTATTCGTTGCATCCGGATGACTTCGAGAGCCGTGTCTTGAAGGCGATCGAGAATGCCGGCACCCGTCTGCGCAAGTTCGATAGCACGGTGGAATTGGTCAGCATTCGTGAGGGAGCGGTGCAACTGCGGCTTCGCACTTCCGGCCACAGTTGCGGCTCCACGACGAAGAACCTGAAGTCGATGGTGGAAGAAAATCTCTATGAGCTGGCGCCGGACTTGATGTCGCTGAGTATCTCCGTACCCGAAGACGAGGGCGCCGGAGGCTTCGTGCCGCTGGAAAATTTGATGAAGCATCCTTTGCCGGCGCATGCGGCGGTGGTTCAGGGCGTAGACGTGGACGGCGCTGATTGAGAATGCATCGTTCGCGAGTGGAAAGAGGCTGAGCATGCAACCTGGAGCATCCTCGCTGGATATGGCATTCGCGACGCTTCGCCAATTCGCGCGCTCCAAGCGTCCGACCGAGCGTTGCGAACTTTGCAGTGCAGGCGTCGCCCATGAACATCCACACCTGGTGGAGCTTTCATCAAGACAGATTGTTTGCGCCTGCGAGGCATGCGCCCTTCTCTTCGACGGAAAGACGGGAGGCAAGTACAAACGTGTTTCCAGGCGTATTCAGCTTCTGGCGGATTTCCGAATGACAGATGGGCAGTGGGAGAGCCTGCTGATCCCGATCAATATGGCGTTCTTCTTTCGCTCGAGTCTCGAAGACAGGATGGTAACGCTGTACCCGAGTCCGGCGGGCGCGGTTGAGTCGATGCTGCCGCTCGACGCATGGAGTGAGATTGTGCAGGAGAATGCGGCGCTGAGCCATCTTCGGCCTGATATCGAGGCGTTGCTGGTGAACAGGGTGGGGCATGCTCACGAATTGACGCGGCCTGAATACTATATCGCTCCCATGGATGATTGTTATCGGCTTGTCGGGTTGATTCGGGCGAACTGGAAGGGGCTTTCCGGCGGCTCCGAGGTATGGCTGGAGATCGGGCGCTTCTTCGCCCAACTGAGATCGCGAGCGGACATAGTAAGCGGGGAAGCGAATGCCTGACTTGAGCTTCAGGATAGACGGAGCAGCGGTTGTGCCGTACGCGGTGGCGCCGACGCTGGCTTTTCAGCTTCGCATCACGAATGCAAACGCTGACGAGATCATTCACACGGTCGCCTTGCGGTGTCAGATCCAGATCGAGGTGACGCGCCGCCGCTACGCGCCCGAGGAGCAGGGGCGAATGCGCGATCTCTTCGGCGAGCCCGAGCGCTGGAGCCATACGCTTCGCAGCCTGCTGTGGACCCATGCCAGCTTGGTCGCGCCGGGTTTCCGGGGCAGCACGATGGTCGATCTTCCTATCCCTTGCACCTTCGATTTCAACGTCGCGGCCACAAAGTATTTCGAAGGGCTGATCGAGGGGGAGATACCAATTCAAGTGATGTTCAGCGGCACGGCGTTTTATGCGGATCCAGATGGTGTGCTGCAGGTGGCGCCGATTTCGTGGGAGCAGGAGGCGAGATTCAAGCTTCCGGTTAAAGTATGGCGCGAAATGATGGAGGCTTATTATCCCAACAACGTCTGGCTGAATCTGCGTCGCGACGTTTTTGAGCGCTTGTACCAATACAAAACCCAACGGGGAATTCCGACATGGGAGCAGGCCCTGGAGAGCGTGCTGCCGGTTGAAGAGACGGTGAGCTCATGAATCGGGATCGCGTGCAGAAGATCGCCGAGGCCGTGCTCTACGAAGGCTACATGCTGTATCCCTATCGCGCATCGGCGGTAAAGAATCAGCAGCGGTGGAATTTCGGCGTGCTGTGTCCGCAGGCCTACAGTGAAGCCCAGGATGGCAGCGAAGCCTGGACGATGCAGACGGAATGCCTTCTTGAGGGCGATTCGTCGACGCGGCTGGACGTGACGATTCGCTTCCTTCAGATTGTTAATCGCTCGGTCGGGAGGTTGATTCATCCGGTGCGCGACTTTCCGGGAAGCAGAGAAACTGAATCAGCGCTCCCCGAATGCGAGCTGGTGGACAAGCTGCAAGCTGGCGGGCAGATATTTACGCCGTGGCAGGAGGCGATGGAGCGCGAGGTAGTGATACCGCTGCTCTATCCGGCAGCGGGCTCAACCGTCGATCCATTGTCCTTCGAGTTTTCTGCGGGAAGAGAGCTTGAGCCGGTGTGCGGCGAGGATGGCTGGGTTGTAGGTGTCGTTCTTCGCGAATGGAATACGCTGTCGGGATCGGTAGAGGTTAAGTCGGAGCAATGCGAGGATGGATTATTCAAGGCCGTAGTTCGTATTTGTAACCGTACGGTGGAGAAATCATCGCAACCGCGGAATCGGGCCGGCGCGCTGATGGATTCGCTGGTATCCACGCATACGTTTCTTGGCGTTGAGAATGGAAAATTTGTTTCGCTAATCGATCCGCCAGACGGATTGAAGAATCTGGCGGCGGAATGCCGTAATCAGGGGACGTGGCCGGTGCTGGCCGGCGAAGAGGGCGAGCGTAACACGATGCTGTCGTCGCCCATCATCCTTTATGACTATCCGCAGATTGCTCCCGAGAGCCCGGGCGGCCTGTTCGATGGAACTGAAATCGACGAGATTCTTTCTCTGCGAATTCTGACTATGACGGAAGAAGAGAAGGATGAGATGCGGCAGTCGGATCAGCGTGCGCGCGAAATTCTGGAGCGAACGGAGAATATGCCGCCGGAGCAATTCATGAAGCTGCACGGGGTGCTGCGAGGACTTCGTCCTGCCGAACCGGCCAGGGAGGCGCGATGAAGGAGTGGGAGTGGCAGCTACTCGAAGAGAAGAACGTCATCGATCGCGTTGTCGTCTCAGGCGTAGAGGTAAAGACCGGTGATCGCGTGCGTTTATTGCCGCGTAAGGGCGGAGACATTCTAGACATCGCGCTGAAGGGACAGATCGCGACGATTGAGAGCATTGAGCAGGATTACGAAGGCAAATCGCACATCTGCGTCGTTCTCGATGAAGATCCGGGACGCGATCTGGGATTAATGCGCCAGCCGGGCCACCGTTTTTTCTTCGACCCATCTGAGGTTCAAACGCTTCCGTGTGAATTTCAGACCGCCAAAGATATCGAGCAGAAGCCGAGCATTCTTATTGCAGGGATTGGAAATATTTTTCTCGGGGATGACGGTTTTGGAGTTGAAGTGGCGCATGAGCTTGCCAGGCGCGGCTTTCCGGCTGCGGTCAAGGTGGTGGATTTCGGTATACGCGGGCTCGATCTTGCGTACGCGTTGCAGGACGGATATGAAACGACCATCCTGATCGACGTGTTTTCACGAGGGCAGGCGCCGGGTACCGTGTATGTGGTTGAGCCGGATTTGAATGATCCGGGTGTGTCGCTCGCTCAGGGAAACTTTGTAGAGCCGCATGCGATGAATCCCATGAATGTTTTGAGAATGGCGGCTGCGATGCAGGCGCCGCTGAAACGCGTGTTGCTGGTTGGGTGTGAACCGGCGAGCCTGGGCGGCGAAGAGGGAGAGATGGGATTGAGTCCCGCTGTGAAGGCCGCGGTGAATGAGGCGGCGAAGGTTGTTGAGAGGCTCGTCGAGAAGATTCTCGATGAAGGCAGGCCGGAGACAAGGAACTGAGAACTTGTAAGTGGAAGGAGATGTGCCGTGGCTATGGAACTGGTTGAGAGCACCACGAACGGGAACGAGGGGAATGGGAATGCGAGCGACAAGGACACGCTTTACATGCTGGGGGGCGTGGCGCTGATGGTCTTCGGAGCGGGATTGATCCTTACCAATCCTTTGATTCGTCGTTACATGTCGCAACTCGGAGTGGGCAATCTGGCCAACGCTGCGATGCCCGACATCGAACGATATTTGAAACTGCGGGCGATGTAGCGGCCGGGCGGAGATGGATGCAATGAACAAGATTTCGACTGCCACGGTTGCGGCCGCTGAGAGCATTGCCGACCGTTACGTGATCGATGGCCGGGCCAGCCGTTTCACCGTGCGCGCCTCAGCAGCGGGACTGCTGGCGGCCATGGGACACAACCCGACAGTTGGCATTCATGACGTCAGCGGGGAGATGAAGTTCAGCCCTGACAAACTTGAAGCCAGCTCGTTTCGGCTCGCGATCAAGACGTCTTCGCTGAGCGTGCAGGATGACATCAGCGATAAGGATCGTAGAGAGATCGAACGCCTCATGAATCATGAGGTGCTGGAGACCTCAAAGTTTCCGGAAATCCTCTATGAGGCTCCAGGCATCTCGGTTACGAAGATGACGGAGATGCTTTATTCGGCCAATCTCAATGGGCAGCTGATCCTGCATGGTGTGACACGAAGCCAGCCGATCACCGCACGGGTCACGCTTTTAGGGAGTATGCTACGGGCGTCAGGAAATTTCACCCTGAACCAGAGCGATTACAACATCAAGCTGATCTCGGTTGCAGGGGGTGCACTCAAGGTGAAGGACGAGCTTAAGTTCTCCTTCGAGATAGTGGCGCGGAAGCAGGAATGAATGCAGTAGTGAATCGCGAGCGGTATCAGCGGAGGAAACTATTTCATGTGTCTAGCGATTCCAGGGAAGATTGTTGAGCTTGCGGAGCACTTGCCCGGGGAAGCGGTTTTGGGAACGGTGGAAGTTGCCGGTGTGCGCCGCAAGGTAGACCTGGGGCTTCTGAAGGACGACATGCCGCGAACCGGCGACTGGGTTCTCATCCACGTGGGCTTCGCCATGACCAAGATCAGCGAGCTGGATGCATTGGAGCAGATGCAACTGTTGACCATGCTTGGCGAAACGGAACAGGCGATGCAGGAGGTTCGGGGATACGGGCTTGAGGACGGCGTTGACGTTAAGGAGATGCGCACCAAGACGAATTAGAGAGGCATTTCTTGGGCGAAGAGTATTGGGCTGTGTTGGAGAATGCATATGCGATATGTTGACGAATTCCGAGATCCCGAACTGATCCGCAGAGCTTCAGACGAGATTCGTCGCCTTGCGGCGACGGGAAGACACTATCGCATCATGGAAGTTTGCGGCGGCCACACGCACGCGATCTACCGCTTCGGATTGAAGGACATTCTGCCTGACAACATCGAGTTGATTCACGGTCCGGGATGTCCGGTTTGCGTGTTGCCGATGGGAAGGATTGATGACGGTCTGGCGGTTGCCAAAAGTGCCGATGTAGTTTTCGCGGCATTCGGGGACATGATGAGGGTTCCGGGAACGCACGGCAGCCCCTTTGAACACAAGGCGCGCGGGGCCGATGTGCGCATCGTCTATTCCCCGGCGGATGCGCTGCAACTCGCGAGAAAAAATCCCGCGAAACATGTGATGTTCTTTGCGATTGGTTTTGAAACGACGGCGCCCTCCACTGCGCTTACACTGATGCGCGCGAAGGCCGAAGATATCACGAACTTCTCCGTGTTCTGCAATCATGTCACGATTATTCCCGCGATTCGTGCGATTCTCGATTCACCAGATATGCGCCTCGATGGATTTATCGGGCCCGGACACGTTTCTACGGTGATTGGCTGTCGTCCATATGAGTGGATCGCCAAGGCCGAAGGCAAACCGGTTGTCACGTCGGGATTCGAGCCGCTCGATCTGCTGCAATCGATTGTCATGCTGTTGCGGCAGCTGCAGGCGGGAGAGGCGCGAGTCGAGAATCAATACAAGCGCGTTGTTCCCTGGGAGGGCAATCGCGCCGCGTTGAGAGCGATGGCTGAAGTGTTTCAGCTGCGGCCGTATTTTGAATGGCGAGGGCTCGGATTTATTTCTCAGTCAGCTTTGAAGATTCGCGACGAATATGCCGAATGGGATTCGGAGAAGAAATTCCCGATTCCCGGCACCCGCGTTACTGATCCCAAGGCGGCACAGTGCGGCGAAGTGCTGAAGGGCGTGCTGAAGCCTGCGCAGTGTAAGCTCTTCGGCAAAGAATGTACGCCGGAACATCCTATCGGCGCGCTGATGGTTTCGACAGAGGGTTCATGTGCAGCCTATTACAACTACGAACATCGCAAGGCAGCAGCGCTGGTGACCAGCATCAGCTCGGTAGCGTGATCGGTAAAGCTGCCGTTGAAAGCGCTGCCCCCGTCGTTCGTTTCCGAGATCCGCAGATTGAAATGGCGCATGGCGCCGGCGGCAAAGCGAGCCGCAGACTGGTAGAAGGTCTATTTGCGCCACTTCTATATAAAAGTGCAAACCAGGCTCTTGGCGATGCGGCGCATGTCAATATTGACGGCTCTTCTCTAGCGATCACCACGGACAGCTTCGTGGTGAAGCCGCTTCAATTCCCCGGTGGATCAATTGGCGAACTCGCGGTGAACGGAACAATGAACGATCTGGCCGTTTCGGGAGCAAAGGGACGCGCCCTGGTTGTCACCTTCATTCTCGAAGAGGGATTGCCGACGTCGGTGCTTGAGAGAGAGATTCGCGCGATGGCAGATGCTCTGCGCAGAGCAGGCGTAGCAGTGGTGGGTGGAGATACGAAGGTAGTCGAGCGCGGTAAAGCCGATGGTATGTACATCACGACGACCGGTATTGGCATGCTGATGCCGCAAGTGAAGATCGATGCGCGATCGGTTCGTGTGGGCGACAAGATCATTCTTTCCGGACCAATCGGCGATCACGGCATCACGATTTTGCTGGCGCGGGGAGAGCTTGATTTGGAAGCCAGCCTGTCATCGGATACGCGCTGCGTCCTGCCGCTGATTGAAGCGATGGTGGAGGAATCGGGCCCAGGCATTCGCTGGATGCGCGATCCCACGCGCGGGGGCGTCGCTACATCTCTGAACGAACTGGCGCGCGATTGCGGGCTGGGAATCGTGTTGTCAGAAGAAGAAATTCCGATGCGCGATGAGGTTCGGGGCGCGTGCGAGTTGCTTGGGCTGGACCCGTTGCACATTGCGAATGAAGGCCAGTTTCTTGCGGCGGTCGCTCCGGAATATGCCGATGCTGCACTGAACGCGTTGAATAGAACAGAAGGTGGCGAGGATGCGGTGGTCATAGGTGAAGTGCGGGCGGAGCCGGCGTGCGCGGTGCTGGTGACGACACGCTATGGCGGCAGCCGGATCATGGACATGCTTGTCGGTGATCCCCTGCCGCGAATTTGTTAGGACGATGGCGATGGAGACGGCTTGCAGACTGGCGGCGCGAATCGAAGAACGCCTGCTGATGCGGAATGCGATCATTGAAGAATTTTTTTCGCGCGAAGCAAAGCATCTGGCGGAGGCCTGCCGCGAGATGTCAGAGCGGTTTCTGCGGGGAGGGCGGTTGCTGGCCTTCGGGCGTGGTCCATACGCGACAGATGCACAGCATGTCTCGGTGGAATTTGTGCATCCGGTGATTGTGGGGAAGCGCGCGCTGCCCGCGCTTGATCTTTCCATGGCTTTTCAGCCGTGGCTCGATGCGATTCTTCGGCCGGAAGATATGGTGATGGGCTTCGGTCCTCCGGAAGGTGATGCGGAAGTGCTTGCCGCGCTGGCTTCGGCGCATTCACGCAAGGCGATGGTTTTTGCCCTGCCCGGTCCTGAAGGATGGTACGCGCTTGAGGCGGTCACACAAGATCCGTTTGTTCACCAGGAAATGGTCGAGATTTTCTACCACACGCTTTGGGAAACGGTGCATGTGTTTTTTGAGCATCGAGAACTGGGGCAGGATGTTGGGGAGTCCGAATTTTTATATCCGTTTCTCGGGCACAAAAAGCAGGAGACAACCGATGTCGTCGCAGATGTGGCTGCTTCGATCCAGATGAAAGTGCATGACGACACTGTCCTGCGGACACAGCTGGCTGCTGAGCAGTCTGAGCAGATTGCGAACACGGCGGTGGCCATTCGCGAGCGGCTGTCGCGAGGCGGAAAGCTGATCCTCTTCGGCAATGGCGGGTCAGCGACCGACGCGAATGACTGGGCTCTCGATTGCGTGCTGCCTCCAGCCGGATATCACTCGATTCCTGCAATATCTCTTTCGGTCGAAGCGGCCAACATAACGGCGCTGGCAAATGATGTCGGTGCAGAGGTCATCTTTCTGCGGCAATTGATTGCTCAGGCACGCCCAGAAGATGTTGCGATAGGCATCTCAACCAGCGGAGGCTCGCGCAACGTGGTGATGGCTCTTGAAGAAGCGCGTAAGCGCAATTTGCTGACGGTGGCGCTTCTCGGCTACGACGGCGGAGAAATCTATCGCCGGGGTCTCGCGGATTTTCCTGTCATTGTGCGCAGTGATTACATCCCGCGCATCCAGGAGGTTCAGGCTTCGGCCTATCACGTCATTCGGGAAACACTCGAGGTGCTTGACCGTGGCGAAGCTTGAGCTTTACGGCACTGCGAGCTGTCCCTACACGCAGGAATTGCGCGAATGGCTGGAGTGGACGCGGCGCGAATTTGAAGAGTATGACATCGAGGTCGATCCGGAGGCACGAAAGCGCATGCACTCGCTTGACAGCAGTCTTCGGACGGTTCCGGTTCTGGTAGAGGATGGCAAGGTGATTCAAGTCGGCTGGCGGGGGCATGGCTGCGTTGTGGGTGCAGGGTCGTGATGGCGACGGCCTGCTCGATTCGCGTGCGCGGCGTAGTACAGGGAGTCGGCTTCCGTCCGTTTGTGTATCGCCTGGCGCAGGCGAAGATGCTTTCCGGCTGGGTGCTCAACGGTGACCAGGGAGTTGAGATCCATCTGGAAGGCACCGAGGAAGATTTGGCGGCATTTATTAGGGAATTAAGAACGAAGCAGCCGGCGGCGGCACAGATCGCAGAGATTGAAGTGGAATCCGCGCCATGCGAGGGCTTGAGCGAGTTCACGATTCGGGAAAGTGAGCGGCTTGACCGGCCGACGGTTCGCATTTCGCCGGACTTGGCGGTCTGCGACGAGTGTCTCGCGGAACTGCACGATCCGCTGGATAGACGATATCGGTATCCCTATATCAATTGCACCAATTGCGGGCCCCGATATAGCGTGATTCTCGCATTGCCCTACGACCGGCCAAGCACGACGATGCGCGACTGGCCGATGGATAGATACTGCAGCGGCGAGTATCACAACCCGGCTAATCGTCGATTTCATGCGCAACCGGTGGCCTGCCCGGCCTGCGGTCCGAGGTATTTTCTGTGCGAAGGGAGCAACTCGGTTGCCAAGGATGAGAGGGCGATTGAGAGAGCGGCGCAACTTCTTCGTGAGGGCAGGATTGTCGCGGTGAAAGGGCTGGGAGGGTATCACTTGGCTTGCGACGCGCGAAATCCTGAAGCGAATGTCGCACTTCGCGAACGAAAGTTCCGCAAGGAAAAGCCATTTGCGGTGATGGCACGGGATCTGGAAGTAGCACGCGGACTGATTCAATTTTCTGCAGAGACAGAAGAGTTGATGACCTCGAACGCCCGGCCGATTGTGCTTGGACAAAGAAAGATGGAGCTGGCAGGTGTGGCTCCGGAGAATGATGAGCTGGGCGTGATGCTGCCATACACACCGTTGCAGCATCTGCTCTTTGCTGCAGGGGCTCCGGATATTTTGGTGATGACAAGCGCGAATCGCTCCAGCGAACCGATCGCATATGAAGATCAGGATGCGCTTGAGCGGCTCGCTGGAATCGCCGATGCATTTTTGATTGGAGAGCGCCCGATTGCGCGCCGCGTTGATGACTCAGTCGCGCGCGCGGGAGTTTTTGGGCCGATAATCCTGCGGCGCGCACGGGGATATACTCCCGGAGCCGTTGCGATGCTTCCAACGGAGCGACCGCTGCTGGCACTTGGCGGGGATCTAAAGAACTCCATCACTTTAGTGGTTGGTGGGCAGGCTTTTGTAAGCCAGCACATTGGTGATCTGGATCATTACCAGGCCTTTCAGGCGTTTGAGGAAACGGTGGGAGATCTGGTCGCGATGTATGACGTGCGCTGGGAAGAGCTAACGATTGCGCACGACTGCCATCCTCAGTATGTCTCTACGGCGCACGCTTTGAAGTTGCCATCGGTGAGGAGGTGCGCTGTTCAACATCATCGCGCGCACCTGGCTTCGGTTCTTGCCGAGCGCGGCGAATGGGACGAAAGGGTTGTAGGTGTGAGCTTCGACGGCACAGGC
>Ga0207047_1229_pt1 | contig 11847 bp, 12 predicted proteins | sample Alteio_BWMinCont_67_FD_153302 | JGI IMG/M metagenome (GOLD analysis project Ga0207047, IMG submission 153302) | Enriched cells from forest soil in Barre Woods Harvard Forest LTER site, Petersham, Massachusetts, United States -... | ecosystem: Environmental > Terrestrial > Soil > Temperate forest >...
ACACCAATTTTTTCTGTGATTTGCGATCGATCACCTTCGCTTGCTTTAGAGATATTAAACATAGATGAAAGTATAAATCTCGAACTAAGAGACGACTATTTCTCAACTATTTTACAGAGATGTGTGCAAAAAGGAAATATCCAAATGGTTCGCGAGTTAGTAAAGAAAGGAGCAAATATTTATACATCAGACGATGATGAAGCGAACATAGTAGTGGTGTGTTGTGATGTGAATCAACCAGAAATAGCTGTTTATTTGTTAACCATCTTTGACCCTAAGAAAGAAGATTTTTTGTTCAAAAAAAATAACATGGGATTTAATTTTTTAGATTTCGCATATCTATATGATCTTGTTGAAGTTATAGAATTAGCGGAAAAACTATATCCAAAAAAATGTTTCGTTGATAAAAAACTTGGAGTTACTAATGGTTATCGTTTAGATCCTAGATATACGTCTATGTCGGATATATTACTCGTTGAATCGAATTTAAATCAGATAGAAAGTACTCTATTTGAAGCTTGTCATCAATATGACTTGTTAAAGATTCAAAAAATTTTGAGTTGTGAAGTAGAAATCGATGTGAATAAGCAATTGAATGGGAAAAATCTTTTGTGTTATTTGGGGGTTCCTCGCGGGGAATCACAGGATATAGATTATTTTTGCGTTCTAGATAGTCTGTTTAAACGTGGCTTTGATGCGAAAGATATATCATTAGTGGAGATAGGTGAAAGATTAACAACATTAATGCCTATTGACCATGAATATGAAGATTTTTTTGCTTATCAAGATAGATTGGTAGATTTTTTTGCTATGTTGATTGATCGTGGTGCAAATATATTTGATAAAACAAATGATTCAGATTATTTTAGTGCAATTTTAGCGGCTCATATACCTAGAGTTGGTAGACTTCTTTTGGAACGGGTATCTATTAATTTGGAGACGGTAATGAAACATGATGGAATGACGATATTATTAAAAGCTGTGGCAATTGGGAATAAAAAAATTGTTGATATTTTGATAAAAAAGGGAGCGAATTTGTCTGCTGTTGATAACTTTGGTAAGAATATTTTGTCGATTGCGTGTGAATGTAATTCCGGAATGATCGGAGAATATTTAATCGATTTATTAGTTGATAAGAGGATTTATGATATATTCGTGGAAGATAAAAATGGTCGTAGTTTCTTAACAGCAGCATTTCAAAAGAATTTTGTTGGAGTGATAAATAAAATTCGTATGTTGTATCGGAAATTTATAAAAGAGAGTATATTTTGTGTGGGGATGTATGATTACATGAATTTGATTTATATCGTGGAAAGTTATATTTTGTGATTAATCGAGTTTCTTTGCGTAGGTGAAAGAGTATGTGCTATCGAGCTTTTGCCAGATTACTACTTCATATTTTCCGTCAGTTGCGGTGATGTGGAATTTGTAGTTCAAGCCTGCAACAACCTGTCTCGCATACCTGTATTTGGTAAGGAGAGTCTCTAGGGAAAGATCCTCTAAACCTTTCACAGCATGAACAGCGGCATAATTATCCGTCAACACTTTATTAGCCGCCTCATCAGGAGCTGCAAATTCTGAGTAACCGCCAACCATTTTATATTTAATAGAAATTTATGTTTCCATTAAACAAACATTAATTTATTCAATTTTTTAATTCCATGTTTGGGAATCGAACCCAAATTACTTGTTTGGAAAACAAACATACTACCATTGTATGAACATGGATATCATCGGCGGTAATCGAAACCGCAACTCCGGGTTGGCAACTCGGCATTTAACCATTAAACTACGATGACGTGGACTCGCGCGAAATCGAATCGCGTTCTTCAAGATGCTAACTTGATAATCTACCATTAATCTACAAGTCCAATTATTATGTATGTGATATAACTTTAAGCCTTTTTTAACGGCTTAAAGGGTAATATTGAATATATAATATTATGACAAAATTTGGATATTATGCACAATTGTTTCGCCGGTTGAAGGTTCCACAATCAGCGAAAGTTGTCGATACCGTGATCCCCGGTGAGCGCGAATTTTATGACGGGTATGCTCCGAAATATTGTAATAAGCCAGGTTATGATGCTCGGGGTCAAATCGGAAAAGGCAATACAAAAACGATCATATATAAATTTGAAGGTTACAAATTCGAGATAAATGAAGATATTGAAAAAGAGGGCGAACGTTACGCTTATTCTATAATAAATAGAGATGATGAATCTATCTGTATGTTGATTTTTGTTCCGTTCAATGATAATTATGCTTATATTGATAATATCAGCTATTTTTCAGGTTGTGCAATGAACGCTATGCCAAAATCGCGCGGTGGGTCCTTAATGCTTCAAGTGACATTAAATTTTATTGAACTGGTCTTGAAAAAGAAATACAGTTTAAAATTTATAAGATTAAGAGATACTAGTTATTTCCGTTGTGCAGAAACAAAGAAGACGATAGATTTTGACTCTTTGTATATGTTTACTCATGGATCAACTTGGTATGGAAAATATGGATTCGTTCCTTATTCAGTTGATGATAAAAGAACGGACTGCGAGTTGTTATCAGATTACAAACTGAATCAGAAACTTGTTAGAGCTATTCCTTTAAAAAGTACTAATGTTGAACAGTATGTGTTTGAGCAGTTAAAAAATCCAAAAGTAGGTAAACGAATCACGAAAGAAGTTATGATCAAAATTTTCAAAAATTATAATGATCGTCCTATTATTGATTTTTTTCGAGATTTTCTGAGACATTATGATAAATCTTGTGGTGTATTTAGTATGATCTATAAACGAGTTATGAAAGACATCGGTATGGTTGATTTACATGGGAAAACATATTATAAAAAATTGGTTATCGACTACTGAAATATAAAAAATCACCTCAATATCTTATTCACTGCCTCCTTTATTCCACTACTGTTCATACAATACTGGAATATCTCCGCAGGAGCAAAAATATAATCGGGAAACGCAACAGTGGAACCAAGTTTCTCTCCAAAATAATATTCAACAATATCCCTGATCATCATATTTGAACATTTTTTGAAATCTATCTTGAGATCTATCCGTCCGGGTCTAATCAATGCATCATCTATTTTCTCCGGATAATTCGTAGTAAATATTAATATGCGTCCTGGTTGTTCCAATGTGCCATCTATTAAATTTAATAAAAATGCCAGCGTCAGTGGATCTGCGCTGGTTGCATATTTCGAACATATTTTATTTATTGTCGCTCGGTCTAACACTTTCACCCCCTTTTGCCAATCATCTCTAGTGACCTTCACGCTGTAGGATTTCTCATCACATACTTCATTAACTTCTTCCTGGGGACCATTATCCTCCGGTTGAGGGCGCTCATCCTTTTCATCAGTAGCACGCGTCCCAACGATATCAGACATACAATCTATATCCTCAAACACAATAATCTTATTATCAAACTGTATTTTCACATTGTTATACTCACCCAAATGGAATATTTCCCTTAATTCATCGCAGGTCTTTATCTTCGACAGAGGGATATCAACAACATGTCTACCCGTATAATTCGCTATGGCTTTAATCGTGGAGCTTTTCCCACATCCTGGCTTCCCATAGAACATCAATCCCAACGCATACTGGATACCCAATTTATTATAATGGTCCCTATTCTTCAAAAAATAATCAATGCGCGCCTTCAACAGTTGTTTTTCCTCAAAAAACACATTATCGAAATTCTTATTCGTCAAAAAGGGATATTGTCTCATATTAGGCGAATCAGGATCATCTTTATCACGTCCATTATACGTAAAATGATACAACTGCTTATTCGCTTCCGCCTCAAGATATTTTTTATACTCAGTTAACCAGTTTTTCAATTCATCATTGAGTTCCTGACAAGTATATTTATATGAATGTAGAATAACCTCATATTGTATTAAATCTATAGCATCACCAATTTTATTTATCGATAGAAAGATTTTTTCGTTTATTTTTAATTTTTCAGTTGATTCCAAGCAGTAGTTGGTATTTTTGTCGCCGATCTCTTTTGAAACGTATGATTTTCCACAGGATGTTGCCCTCACTTCTGGAATTCTTCTTACAGTATTGAAATCGATATTCTTGCTCCTCATATGATGAAGAATCGCCAAATATTCGATCGGTATCGTATGATTATTATATCCATTTTCTGGTTTCACTTTAATTCCGATAATATATTTGGATTTTATATTTCGAAATTTTATGCTTTTGATCAGTTTGATGCATTTATCGATAAAGATCGCGCTGACTTTGTTGAATATAATTAGTGATATCACAGCGGAGACAGTTAGTATGACGTCTGTGACATTATTTCCCGTTTTAATATTGTTGATTATCGATGGAAGAACATAATATGATGGGTCCATTAACTTAAATGTACATTGTCATGAATCATCGTTGGAGATATTTAGGATTTCAATTTTTTGAGGGGAAAAGTTGATTTAGAGAAGGTATTGGAAAGCTGTTAGGTATTAATTTCATGTGTGTGTGTGATGGAGCGACTTTTCAAGTATATCGATGTTGAACAGGGGAAGGTAGATTTCACGCGTTTGCTCAAGGACCGAAATTATTTCAGCAAAAAGATCAAGCATGATGCGCCTTTCGTGGATGAAATTAAGCGAATTATTTTGTTGAATCCAGCCAAGGGGGTGAGGATTTTTAGGAAGTTGATGGGGTTGAGACATGAGGATCTCGTTCACGAAGAAAAGAAAGCGGTGCTGCCGGTGGGTGTCTTTAATGTCTTTGGGTGTGAGACCAGCACGGATATTGATGTGGTTATGGTTGTTCCCAGGAGGGATGATCTCAGTAAGACTGTAGATATTGGACAGCTACGGAAAGAACTAGATGCGTTGGGTTATTCATCAACGAGGGTGATCGATTTAAATCTCGTTTATGTTGAAAAAGAAACTATCCAAAAAGCATTACATGGAGGGAAAGAAATTCAGAACATCGTTTGTAAAACTTATGAATTTCATCGCCAGGCGCATCCATGTATATTCAAGGGATTGATAGATGTGGGTGTTGAAGATAAAATTCGTATTGTGGTGAAATATGTTTTCGATAAAATGGAGGTGTTGCTGGGTGATAAGAAAGAATATTTAGTTGAAAGGGCGAGTAAAAAGCTTTTGTATAATGGAGGAGGATGGTCGCGTGTCGATTATATTGTGGACTTTTTGAAAAATAAGATAAAATATCTTCCAGAAATTAGTTTGTGGAAAGATGTAATGAAATCTTTGGTGATGAAATTGATTCAGACTGTACTTTTGGATAATGGTGAGTTGGAATATATGAAAAGAAAGTTGGCTGAAAAATGTGATTTGTTGATCGGGGGGAGTGGACCAGGGGCGTTGTGGTTTTTGATGAGGGGGAAAGAAGGAGTTTATTCCGCGGGTGTAATGGAACTTTTGACTAGGGAATTTGAGAGGATAGTAGCTGACTGCAAAAATTCAGTCGTATGGCGACGGGTTGAACTGGATTTGAAGAGTAATCCAACGAAGTTACCGGATATGGTGTTTGATGAATTTGTTCGTTCTCCGCTGGAACCGAGTGAGAAATTAGTTGATTTTTTTGTGAAGGCTTGTCCAGATAGGTCAATTGGAAAGATGTTCGTATTGGATTGTTATGGAGATGGGGCGCTTCCGGGAGATCTTATGGAGAAAATTTTGTTGGTTCCTCAGCGTTCGGTTGAATGGGTACGTTTGTTGAGTTATTATACGTGTGGGAAGAACACGGGTTTGATCCCTTATAGCGGAGAACACTGGGTGGAATTCTATTTTAATTTGATTCGGGGATGTTTTGTGGAGCAGATGGTTATGCAAGGAGTGAATTTTTCACTTTTGCATGGATCTTTGGCAAAAGCAGAAAAAGTCATGATTGGGCTTTGTGTTAGTGATAAAAAGGAAAAGTCCACAGGAGCAGCGCCAGATTTATTATTAGTTGTTGGAGTTACAGTTGTTCCAGTTGAAATTAAATGTCTCGTTCAGACGCCATCGAAGGGCGCAGCTTATCGCAGAGCAGTAAAACTCGCGCGACTCCAATTGAAATCAACATGTGCAATTCTCAACAAAGGCACTAAAGGAATCATCGTAATCGTCTACATCTACCCAAACGCTGAAGGAAATATCATTTTCGAAACACAAGCGTGTCTCCTTGATGTTTAACCTTCGCCTTCTTCTATGTGTACTTTAATTGTATACAAAATATTAGCAAATATGTTAACTAAAGGGTTCGCCCAACCATTTAAGGTACAAAAGTAACGACTGTGTTCATCCCTGTGATGCCTACGGTGAGATTCCGCTGTTGTCAATAGTCCAAATTTCTGTAAATATTTCACAAAATATGGCCTCTCATCATGTCTAGTGTGCAACCACGCGTGTGTTTCATTAGCTTGCACGGTGAATAAAAACGTCGTCATCCAAAAATTACTCTCCGAAAAATATGGGAAGAACAATAAAAGTATATTAACAAGAAAATAGCTTCTGTATGTATGATGTAGATATGTCTTGTCGCACATGTATGTTGGCATTTGATGATGTTTAATAAATTGTCCCTGATCGGTGACATCCCCCACAAGATGTACCATTCCAGCTATGAAATCAGCAAGATATAGACTTGGGGGTAAATATAACAGAAACGATTCCATTGTTATCATAGTCTGAACCCATAGTACGATTACTCTAATCACCATAATGAGAAACACAAATCGTTTCAAATAACCAGCAGTCTCCGCCCGTTTAATTTTCCCCCCAAAGTGATAAACCCATGGAAAACAAACAAACAACAAAGCACTCACCCACGCCACAAGAATAATATCATCCATTTCATAATCACATCATCCTAATCACAAATTACAACACAAGACAAATTCAATTTTTTTAACCCTGACATAAATTATTTTATATATAGAGCTAAATTATATCAAATGCCCTCTAATAAGGTTCACCAAACAATTCGAAAGAAGGTTAAACCCACTTGTGTATATATTCGCGATACTGCATCTTTAGATTCTAAAAGTTCTATTAATGCAATAAGGGATGATTTTAATTGTGATGATAATATTCAAGAATTTCAAAATTGTGAGATGTGTTTCGGAAAAAATGGGAGTTGTTCATGTTTCAACTGTGTCATTGCCGGTTGTACAATTAAGGATTCGCCTGTTGTCGAAGAGTCGATTAATATTATATATACATCGATATTTAAATGTCGTTGTCCTCCGTGTGTTACGCAATTGTTGTTGAGCAATATTACTACTGCTTATGCTTCTTCTCTGTCACCGAATTCTCTGACAACATTAAATATTTTATTGTCTACGATTCTTGGAAATCCCATCTATGCGATTGATGTTGGGATGGAATCCATTGCTGCAGCGAATTTACCAGCAAATACTTCTATCCCCCGGTGCGATTTTGGATCGATTCCATATTATGTGAACTTACCAAGCCAAACGACCTCTTCCGAAATAGAAATCACTTGGCCAATACTCAAAGTAGTTCAAGATTTAGCTCGTACAATGAATGGAACGAGTTTTATTACCGTAACGATGGCCTTAGTCGTATTATCTAATAATCCCATTTTAGATTCAAATACTGCTTGCCCGATTAAAGTAAATAATATATTCAGTGCGGTAACACAAAATCCTACAACAGGTGTACCAAATGGTCTCAATAACATATGCCTCGCCCTCGACGATATCAAAAATAAATTTGGCCTAATAGCAGTACCATTCATTAGCCAATTCTTCGTGTTTAAGACGCCAACAATCTTAGGCTTCTTGCAAGGAAATTTCACCATAGCGGTCGTATTCTTAACTGATTTTACCGGTTTAACATTCCCATATATTACGATATTCGATAATTGTAGCGGCAATATACTATTCCAGCTCGGAAATCCATCAATTCCATTCACATTCATCCCTAAATGTAAACAGAAATCAAAATATATAAAAAATAACAAAGATAACTTCTGGGTTCTTCAACATGAAACACAATTGCTGACAGTAAATTTAAACGCTTTCCAACAAATTTTATTCGCTTAATATATATATATGAATATACTTATTTATGCTACGATATTTTTATTGTCTTTGTTGTTGACAGGATGTTCTCCTCCATCAACGAATATTACTATAAGTCCCACAATGGGGCCTGCTGGAACAACGATAGTTACCATAGGTAATGGGGGGCAGAATACATTATTGAACGCTTCTTCCGTTACATTTAATCAAGTGGCAGTAAGTAATATAGTGACTAATTCGGATAATAGTCTATCTGTGATTGTACCTCCGTTTGCTCCTGGTGGAGCAAATCCAGCGACTGTGACAGTTACACTCCAAACTGGCAACAAAGTGCAATCATCAAATAAATTCACATATCTTTTTGGCCCGCCACCGACTCTCACTTCATTATCTCCCCCCAGTGGCACAACAGGTACTTTTGTCACTATAACTGGCACAAATTTCGTTTCTCCAGCAACGGTAACGTTTAATAATGTTGCTGGAATTAACACCACCGTTGTAAGTAGTACAATGATCACGACAACTGCTCCATCAAATGCAAGTGGACCTGCACCAGTTGTAGTCACAACAAATGGAACCTCAGTGGGTGGTTTAACATTCACCTACGGTCCACCTGTGATTTCCGGTTTATCACCTACTCACGGCGCAATTGGAACTTTAGTTACGATTGCAGGTAGTAATTTTTCTATGACGAGCACGGTCACTTTCCAGGGCACTCCAGCTACCAGTGTCTCATTTGTGAATTCTACGGTCCTCCTGGCAACTGCGCCAACAAATACTCAAATCGTGGAAGCAGTTATCGTTTCAACAAATGGGGTAAATTCTAATTCCATGCTTTTCACATATGATCCAATCATCGCTGGTTCCGGCATATCCCCTGCAATCGGAACAATAGGAACCACTGTAACAATAACAGGTAGCAATTTCGATACAACAACAGGCGCTACAGTCGTGACCTTCGGCGGCATCACTGCCACTTCAACTACAAATACTGCAAATATGATTACTGCAACTGCTCCAACACCCACGAATACAACCGCAGCTTCGACAGTAAACGTCGTTGTCACCGTAAACGGAAATGCCTCGAATGCTGAGTCATATGAATATGCAACAGGACTCATTAGTATTGTTCCAAATATGGGTTCGTTCCCAGACCCGGTAGTGATTACTGGATTTGGTTTTAGCATGGTGGAAACTACATCGGTAAATTTCAGCAATACGGAAGCAACGCCATTTACAGTTGTAGATGCAAATACGATTGACACAGTTGTCCCTAATAATATTTCAGGAGGTGTGAAAGCAGTAACAGTAACAACAAATGGAATTCAATCAAATTCAGTAAATTTCACTGTCACCTAAGCATAACAAAATAATATCGCAGCAAAAACAATCGGTAAGCAGATACATTGGAAATGAACAAATTTTATATACCTATGACACCACCTACGAAACCAATCGGGCATAGCAGAATCCTCCATCTTAAATATTTCACAAAACGATCTAAAAATTGCATAAACAACAGGCATCAACATAAATATTATCCCTTGCCCAACGCAATCATAGAAATTCCATAAAATCGCGCTTTGTACTATGCCCTCCAAACACAACTGATATATCTGGGACGGATGCCGCATTTTTAACTTCGATGAATAAACTCCTCCCAATTCACCTTTTAAGTAATTTCCCAAACGACCCATTATTATCTGCAATGATGTTGATAATATGATACTCTCCGTGAATAAAATAGGATTTTCATTATAGATATAACTAATTAATAAACTGTAGAATAACCCTGCGTAGATATGACCAAAAACGCTTAATCCTCCTTGATGAATTTTATGAAAGTGGTTCCACGGAATATCTCCTTGAAGGCAACACATTAATCGTCCCCCAAAAACAACAGTTATTAATCCCCAGAAAAATATATAATCCCAATGTGCAAGACTAAAACTAAACATATGTAAAAAAAATATTTTAAATATATGATAGATCATCGTGATTCCAATGGAGTGGCATATTCCGTAAGCATTTATCATCTTGTATATTGTTTATCAGTATGTTCTTAAGTTATGATGAATAAAAGCGTGTTCGTCACTATGATGAGATCGCATAGGTTAAAGCTTAGTGATAAAAAATAGATATAGTCTATAACGCAACCACTGATGAGTCGATTGAGCAAATTATATAGGCTTGCAATGATGAGAGCAGATAAGAATATAGATTGAAATCTTAGTGCAGTAAATAACAAACAAAAAAATGCCCCCAAATGTAATAGATTTCGACGAGATTCGTTCGGGAGATAAGCAATTCCGAGAGCAAAGCCCTTATTTCGGATAATTGCTGTCTCATTCAACAAATACCTAACGCAAAAATCAAAAAAACAAATTAGATTGATAATATGTAAATACATCTATTAACATATTTCGTTTATAGTTTAAGCAGTATATTGCCAATAAAATCGATATTATATTCGTTAGTGATATTCGCTTCTATTATTGGAAGCGTGAGGAGAACATGAAGAACGTTATTGCTTATATGTAATCCATGCAAATTAAAAATATCGTTTAGTAGAGGGGGGAGGGTATTTAGGTTAATTAGTGTGATTTTATCTTTTCTTGTTATGACTTGGGTGACTATTGCTGATATTGCGTGGAGGAGTTCGGGGGTAGGTCGTTCTAGATGATTTTTCCGGAAATTTCCTATTGCCTTTACCAAATGTTCTATCGTCCCTGATGTATATAAATGATAATAACCTCTTAGGAATTCCATCACAAGCCATATCTCCTTTTCAGAAAGAGATAACAACATACCGAAATCTAATAAATGAATAAGATTATTATCAAAAAGAATGTTTCCATCGTGAAGATCGCCGTGAATGATGCCATATTTGACCATTTTACAAAATGCTAAAAAAACAGCGCTTCTTGCTTCAATATATTTGTCAGTGGCTACTTCATTGAGATGTACACCAGGGCAATAAGTTTGAATGATATACTCATCACATGCATAAATCATCACAGGTAATCTAATAACAGTATCGTTGAAAAATATGTCCTCTAATTTAGTCAGATATTTTGCTTCATTAGATAAAAAAACTTGTTCGTAGATATGTGATAAATCATCAGTATTTAATACTTTAGTGAATGATCGTGTGAGCCAATAGAGTATTGTTAGATCCGTTTGCATCACATCTATGATGTTCGGATGACGTATCTTGATAATAAGTTCTCTGCCTTCATAAGTTGCACGGTGAACTTGTGCTATGGTTCCAATACCAATTGGTTTAGGGTCTATAATCAACATTTGGCGATGCTTTGGTTTCAAACAAGAGAATAATTCTTCCAAAGGATATTCTGAACAATGCGTCTGTAGGCCCCTTAATTCCTTCACAACTGACGTCGAAAAAATATCAGACCTCTGGCTCAACCATTGAGCTAACTTAATCACAACCGGACCACTCTCACGCACCACTGGAAAAAATTTCTCTACCTCTATCTCCCTCCTAAAAATTAACTTAATAATAAATGATTTATACAACCACAAAAAATAAAAAAATCTAAACCACAACCTTGGATTTAGTAAAGATAAATACATATATATTAGCTATCGATTTTTGTATATTGGATATTTATTTGATAGATGGGTATATATTTATAAACTGGTGGATCTCTAATGAGATCGAGTGTTGACGTGATCTGTTTCTCATTGAGGATTTTTATATATTTTTTTTGTAATGCGATTTGGGATTTCTGAATTGAACTAGTTGCTCCGCAGATTTTTTTATAGTTTAACGTTTCGAATGCGTATTTAAACAGT
>Ga0207047_1247_pt1 | contig 11770 bp, 7 predicted proteins | sample Alteio_BWMinCont_67_FD_153302 | JGI IMG/M metagenome (GOLD analysis project Ga0207047, IMG submission 153302) | Enriched cells from forest soil in Barre Woods Harvard Forest LTER site, Petersham, Massachusetts, United States -... | ecosystem: Environmental > Terrestrial > Soil > Temperate forest >...
ACGCTGAATTGCTGCCGTAATTCGCCCGCCATATCTTCTTTTTCATTATCGTGCAGGGTGCCTATCCAGTTTATATCGTCATCTGCGTCGTTGACTATTTTCATGGTGAGGTCGTGCGCTTTCTTTAAGGTAGCGTCGTGTGTCTTCCCGGTATCAATTGCCTCGTAGTAAGCTCTTGCTAATTGGTAACCTATCATATCAAGGTTGTAGGGATAATTACGGTTGGTGATTCTCTTCATTACGGTATCCAGTACCTGCACTGCGGCGTCTTTTTTGTTTTCGGCAGATAGGGCATTGGCGAGGAATGCCGCATCAAGGCGTAGTGTATAAAACTCACGGCGGTTAGGCTCGTCAAAATAAATATCGGTTCTGTCTCCACCGCCCCATAAGAATTTATTCATATAGAGGTCGTAAGTTTTATCAATATCCACCGTGCCTTCTACTCCCTGTCGTGCCATTTTTACGGATTGGTCATACTTGTACGGAAGAAGACGATACACAATACCTTCCTGTTTCATATAGTCGCCTGCGCCACAATACTCTCCCTGGTCAAGGTTAGCGTCGAAATAGATGGGGCGTTTCCATCCCTGGTTAGCAACGGCAGCAATAATATTGAGCATGGCAACATCGTTTTTCACAACGCCGTTTTTAGGATAAGTCCATTTCATATCTGTGATTATATTGCTTGTGTCTGCCGCGCTTACTAATCCTCTTTTCACTAATTCTTCCTTGCTAAGCGTAGGTGCAAGGAAGTTTTTGACAGGCAAGTAGTTCATCATATCGCCGGTACTGGTTTCCCTCCTGTTGCTTGCCTCATGGCTATCCATGAAGTTGCATATTTCGGTGAGGTCATAGTATTTGTCCTGGGTTAGCCTGGGGTCAGCCAGGTACTGGACATAGTTGTTATGGTCGCCCATATAATCGTCTTTCTTCCACACCATAGGTACTGCGTCAGCATCGTTGATGCGATAATTCAGTTCATCTATATACCAATCAATACCCAAAAGGCTGGTGTTAATGATACGCACATCTTTACGAAAGCCTTCTACCTCCTGCATATACCATAGCGGGTAGGTCTGGTTGTCGCCATAAGCGAATAAAATTGCGTTGGGGGCACATGAAGAAAGTGTGTTGAATGCTATGTCTCGGGCGAGTGTTTTTTTAGAACGGTCGTGGTGTCTCCATTCAGTTTTAGCCATAAGCGCAGGCACGGCAATAAGGCAAAATAATATGGAAAAGAAAGCGGATTTATTTCCTTTAATGAATTTCTTTATCCATTCATTGACCATCAGTACACCCAACCCTATCCAGATAGCGAAAGTATAAGTACCACCGGCAAAAGCATAATCGCGTTCGCGCGGCTGCAGCGGCGGCATATTGAGAAAAATACCTATAGCGGCGCCCGTGAAGAAAAATAAGGTTAAAACAACAAATCCATTTTTTTTGTTTCTGCCAAATTGATAAATAAGCCCGAGTAAACCTAAAATAAAAGGCAGGAAATAGAGTTTGTTGCAATCAATGCTGTAGCCATCGCTCATTTTACTGATGTCGCCCAATCCCCTGATATTATTGTCTATAAACCCGATGCCGGAAATCCAGTTGCCTTTCTGCGGGTCGCCCTGTCCCTCTATATCATTCTGACGCCCTGCATAGCTCCACATAAAGTAGCGCCACCACATCCAGTTCATCTGATAGTCGAAAAAGTATTTATAGTTGTCGGCAGTAGTTGGTTCTTCTCCTTCTTTAAGTCCTAAATACTCACGATAGAAATTTCTATGCCCTGCTTCGTTACCATCGTAGATACGGGGAAAGAAATGGTTCTGATTTCCTTCGTATATGGGTACTTCCTTCTTGCCTACTATCTGGTAGTAATCTTTTCCGTTTACTTTAGCCTGGGCATAAAGCTTTTCCGATGTGTCAACACCGCTATACGCGCTTGTAAAATAGGGTCCGAAAAATATAGGCTGCTGCCCGAACTGTTCACGGTCAACATAGTCGAGGAAGTTGCTGGGGTTGCCGGGATTGGTCATGTTTATCGGCACACCTGCACGCGCACGGATAATTGCTGAAAAATAGGTAGAATAACCGAGGATGATAAATATGGTAGACAAAACAGCAGTATGCACTAACTGGTAAGGCTTGTTTTTCATTCGTTTGAATAAATACAACACCCCCCCGAGTACTAACAGGAGGAATATTATAGCGAAAGGGTTTGAATAAAAACCGCCGATTATCATTAATACATCGCAGGCAATGCTCACATACAGCAAAGGCGATTTCCTGTTTTTAGCATAGAGCAACAGTGTAACCAAAGAAATAGCAACCAACAAAAGAAAGGTAATAGCGCCGGTATCGAAGCTCATACCAAACTGGTTTGTGAACAGGATATCGAAACCCGCCGCGAGTTTCGGTATATACCGGATAACGCCAAACATTACAAATGCAACCACTACAACACCAACGATAAAAGCGGTGAGTGCGCCAACCCATGTAGTCTCATATTTCCTGAAATAATAAACCATAGCTATAGGCGGTATCACCAGCAGGATGAGCAGGTGCACACCAACAGCTAACCCTATCAGCAATGCTATAAGAACGAACCACCGGTCGGCATATTTATTATCCGCCACCCGTTCCCATTTCAACACAGCCCAGAAACAAAAAGCGGTAAAGAAAGGAGAAGTGCCGAAAGGAATCGCTTCAACCGCTGAGAACCAGAAAGTATCGGAAAAAGTATAAGCGAGTGCACCCACCAGAGCGGCACCCATAATAAGGAAGGTTTGGTTTTTATTGGGTTCTGTATTGTCCGGCGCCACCAGTTTTTTAGCGAAATAGGAAATTGTCCAGAATAAGAATAATATAGTAAGGGCGCTCATTACGGAAGTAAGTGCATTAATACAGGTTGCGGCACCCACATGCCCTAAAGTGCTAACTGAGGGCGCTCCGGTTGCAACGCCTCCGCCAGCAAACAATGCAAAGAGCCTTTGCAACATCATTAAGGTAGGAAAACCGGGAGCGTGACCCCCTTCTAACTTATAGGCGCAAGTGATAAACTCACCACAATCCCAGAAACTACAGGTGGGTTCCATAGTTTTCAGGTAAACAATGAAAGCGATTGCGCCGGTAATCCAACCCGTGATGTTATTGACTTTACGATAGTTCATAATAAATATATCATTAAAACAGGGGGTAAAAATAACAAAATACATGAGCGTAAAACATCTAATGCTATAAAATTTTCACAATTCAATAAATATGACGATTCTTTATTTTGATTTCGGGCATCAAATAAGATTTTAAACTTTTCAATTATTTAAAAACTTTGCCCCTTATTTGTGAGAGGGTAAAGACGAGATTTATCAACAAAGTTTAAGTAGGTTTGCTGCCTAATTTAGAAATATGTCGCAGTCTGTATTCAACCAAATGCAACAAATGGAACATGAACAAATGGTATTTTGTCATGACAAGCATTCGGGATTAAACGCTATCATCGCAATACACAATACTACCTTAGGTCCAGCATTAGGCGGAACACGTCTTTGGAATTATAACACCCATGACGAAGCCATTATAGACGCCCTGCGGCTGAGTCGCGGCATGACCTACAAAGCGGCCATCAGCGGTTTGAACTTAGGCGGGGGCAAGGCGGTTATCATCGGTGACGCCTCTATTAAATCGGAGGCTTTATGGCGCCGTTATGGCAAATTTGTAAACAGCCTGAACGGGAAATATATAACAGCAGAAGATGTGAATACCTCCACCCCCGATATGGAATTTGTAGCCCTTGAAACAGATTTTGTTACCGGTGTTCCCGAATATATGGGAGGCAGCGGCGACCCTTCACCTTTCACTGCCTATGGAGTATTTGTAGGTATGAAGGCAGCGGCAAAAAAAGCATTTGGAAACGACAGCCTGACCGGGAAAAAGGTATTGGTGCAGGGAGTGGGGCAAGTAGGGCAAGCTCTAACAGGCTACCTGATTGAAGACGGAGCCATTGTTTATGTTTCTGATATTAATGCAGCGAGGTTGAAACAAACAACTGAAAAATTTGATCGCGTAACCGTCGTGGAGAGCGATAAAATATTTGCTCTTGATATGGATATATATGCACCATGCGCTTTGGGGGCAACGATAGATAACGACAGCATTGCCGCAATGAAATGCCCTGTAATAGCAGGCGCTGCCAATAATCAATTGAGTGATGAAAATATACATGGACCTATGCTCATTGAAAAAGGTATTATTTATGTGCCGGATTTCCTTCTTAATGCAGGCGGAGTTATTAACGTAAGCGCAGAACTGGAAGGCTATAACCGTGACCGTGTGATGGCTAATATTGAAAAAATATACGGACGAACCCTTGAGATATTTGACCTGTCGGAAAAAGAGAAAGTTCACACACAGCAGGCAGCCATGAAAATAGCCGAAAAGAGATTGCAAAGTATCGCAAATGTAAAAGCGAGGCTGTAGGTCGGTGATAAATCAGTGAAATAGGCGGCTGTCAATATCTATGGTACGCTCATTGACAACCCTTATTTTATTGAAGCCGGAGTGTCTTGGGTTTAGTAAATAATTATTTTCCTCACGCATAAGAGACGAGGGTAATTTCAGAGCAAGATATTTATTAACTTTTATAAAATTATCCCCAATAACTTTTATATAATCGGGTGCAGGATTAGCAAAGCAATCATCGGGTAAGTTCTCTACTGGGAATATTTGTATGCAATCATCGGGAATGTCAATTGTCACCAGGCAAAATCCCTTTAAAGGGATTTTCCCCATGTGCGCTATTATTTCGAGTAAAGCTAAAGAACGGCTTTCGGCAGTATAAACTATATAAGTATTTTTATTATTCCAGCGTCCTCCATATAAGGAAGCCCCCTTCCCTGAAAGGTCTCTGGAGTAAATACAATTAGTGATTCTATAAACGTGCATCATGCAACTACCCCATGTTCTATTCTGCCAAGTTCATCCATCAACATGGCAATGCCAAGAGAGGTATCAAGATATTCTTTAGGTTTTTTATTGCCAAGTGGAAGTAACGAAGTATCCATCCAATCTTTAAAATTTTCTATATCCCCGAATATCTCTTCACCCCTGCTATATAACCTTGCCATTTCAACCATCCTTTCGGATTGCTGCTCAGATAACTTTTGGTGAGGACTATACCTGCGAAGTGTTCTATCTGAGGTGTGTATTATAGACGCCATTTCATTTAAAGAAATATCTGCAATGTGCATTAAATGAGTCATTGCTTGTTTGGGAATACCTTTTCTTATTACGTGTATAAGGTCGTTTTCATTTTTTATATCTGTAAAATCATGCTTGCCTTCCATTCCCATTAACCCGATAGTGCGCCGAGTCATTAAATTTTGTGTATACCCGTACACAATAGCAGGTTCAGATAACTCGTTTGCATTGTTATCTTCAAGTCCTTTCTTATACGCCATTATATTTTTTGGGGTACCAGTTGTTTTATGTTTACGTGCCATTTTAGGATATTTGTCCCAAATTTACAGACATTTGTCCATATCGCAAAATTTATTTTCCTGCAATCATTGATATTTCCACATTTACATTTTTGGGTAAACCAGCCACTTGTATGGTTTCGCGGGCAGGGGCATCGTCTTTGAAATAGCTGCCATATATTTCATTTACTTGTGCGAACTGTCCCATATTCATAAGGAAAATAGAGGTTTTTACTACGTGGGTGAAATCAATCCCTGCGTCAGTTAATATAGCTTTCAGGTTCTCCATGACCTGGCGTGTTTCGGTTTTGATATCATCCAGTACGACGTTACCGGTATTGGGGTCTAAAGCAATTTGACCAGAGATAAATAACAAATTGCCGGTTTGAACAGCTTGATTGTAGGGACCTATCGGTGCAGGCGCCTTACTGGTGCGAATTATTTTCTTTTCCATAACTGCAAAAGTAATAACCTCGTTACATTTGTGCTTCATGGATTTTTTATTACATATAGACACCTCCACCAATTACGCAACAATTGCTATAACCGCAGATGGAAAATTATTGGCATATCGTTCCAGTACAGAAACACAGAACCATGCAGCAATGATAAATAATATGATAAGTGAAGTGTTGAATGATGCATCTATCTCCTTAAACGATATAAGTTGTGTAGCTGTTTGTGGTGGACCTGGCTCCTACACAGGGTTGCGGATAGCTTTATCTACAGCTAAAGCTATTTGCTATGTATTAGATAAGCCCTTGATACTTGATAACAGAATCGAGTTGCTGGCGACGCAATCATTTAATAATAGTTCCGGTTTACCCGATGTTTATTTAGTAATGTTATATGCAAGGGAAAAAGAGTATTTCATTGGAGTATATGATACTATATTTAATTGCATTACTCAGCCAAAACATGTTTTAGAAAATAATTTGATTGAGTTAATTAAACCCGAATGGAATCTATGTATAGTATCGGACGTAGCGGAAGAAAAAATTAAAGAAAAAATTAAGAATAAAATCCTGCTTAATCCCAATATAAATATTGATATAAATCATTGGGCTACTCATGCTTTTAAAAAATATAAACAGAATTTAACTACAAATATATCAGATGCTGAACCTATTTACTTAAAGGAAACTTATATTATAAGTGCTTGATAATCAAATTTTTGAAATAGCTATTTTTATTTTAAAAATATCTTTAACGCTTGATTAACATGTTTTAAAAATATTTAGCTGTCTCATATCTTTCTAATTTCGTATGTTTGCATCCTATTCATGATGAATTTCATTTCATTGTGTTTATAAGGGAAACAAAATTTTTAATTAACAATCGTAAAAAATTAATTTAATGGAAACGACCGCGTCAGCAAACACACTTGTAATTCGCAAGAGCGAAGGTTCTAACGAACAGATCAAATTAGACTATGTAGCTGTAAAAAATGCTGCAATGACTTTGAGAGCTATCAACCACAAATTGCGCCAGCAGATTGTGAAGTTGCTTGAAGAAAACAAACGCATGAATGTAACTGACATCTATGTAAAGTTGCGTTTAGAACAATCTGTTGCTTCTCAGCATCTCGCTATTCTGCGCCGTGCCAATATAGTAATTACAGAACGTGATGGTAAATTTATTCACTATGCACTCAACCATGCCCGCATTGCTGCAGTTGCAAAGTTTGTAAATGAACTCGTAAACTCTGAAACTTCTTCTAACGATTAATTTCATTGTTTAATATTTCAGGAAAGAGGATGTCTCAAAAGGGCATCCTTTTTTTATTTTCCGTATTGAATAATATAAATACTCGCTATGGGATAAAACATTTTTTAAACTTTCACCACTGTTTTGTTGTCGTTCCTAAATGAAAAAACTGATGCCATTATCAGAAATATTTTAAGATACTCTTATAATCCCGACATTTTTCCCTTTCTTAAAATATTCGTAACTTACCTATAGAACAGGCATAGTTTTTATACTAACGGTTAATACAGGACAAGATTATTTAATTTTAAAAATTAACATGTTTATTGACTTGTTTGGGTTACAGGGTTTATCCACAAACGGTTAATTTCTTTATTGTTAATAGATTACAAATGCGACGCCTTTTCAACATAATTTAGCAACCCCGCATAATTTACGATTTTTTAAAACACACAATATATAATATTCATGAGCGCAGCTACCAAAAATAATAAAGGACTCTCATTTCAACGCCAATATACACGCAATGAAAGCAGCCCTTTTGATATGTTTGAATACGATTACCGCACTTCAGTGATTCGTAATCCGAACGGTGAGAAAGTATTTGAAATGAACAATGTGGAAGTACCACGGCATTGGTCGCAAATAGCAACCGATATATTAGCGCAGAAATATTTTCGCAAAGCCGGGGTGCCGCAGGCAGACGGTAGTATCGGTGCTGAAACATCTATAAAGCAAGTAGCCCACCGCCTTGCCTATTGCTGGCGTACATGGGGTGAAAAGTATAGTTATTTTGCATCAACCCAGGATGCACAAATATTTTACGATGAGTTAATATATAGTATTCTACTGCAAAGTTGTGCGCCCAATTCTCCGCAGTGGTTCAACACGGGGCTTTTCAACAGTTATGGCATTGATGGCAAAGCACAGGGACATTATTTTGTGAACCCCAAAACAGGGAAAGCAGAACGCTCCCAAAATGCCTACGAGCGCCCGCAACCTCATGCCTGCTTTATATTAAGCATCAATGACGATTTGGTAAACGAAGGGGGTATCATGGATTTATGGGTACGCGAAGCACGCATCTTTAAATATGGTTCGGGTGTGGGTACTAATTTTTCCTCAATACGCGCGGAAGGAGAAAAACTCAGCGGTGGAGGGACATCAAGCGGGCTGATGAGCTTTTTGAAAATCGGTGACCGTGCAGCCGGTGCTATCAAAAGCGGAGGAACTACACGCCGTGCTGCAAAGATGGTTTGTCTTGACCTTGACCACCCCGAAGTTGAAACATTTATAGATTGGAAAGTTGAAGAAGAAAAGAAAGTCGCCGCACTCATTGCAGCAGGTTATGCTTCCGATTATGAAGGCGAAGCGTATAAGACAGTATCAGGACAGAACTCCAATAATTCGGTAAGGGTGCCGAATGAATTTTTCAGGAAATTAGAGAACAATGAAGACTGGGAATTGACAGCCCGGAGTACTGGTAAGGTAATGAAAACGGTACCTGCCAAAGAGTTATGGGAAAAGATTGCATACGCCGCATGGCGCTGCGCTGACCCCGGAACACAATACGATACTACCATTAATGAATGGCATACGTGTCCTGAAGGCGGGCGTATAAACGCATCTAACCCATGCTCGGAATACATGTTTCTTGATAATACTGCCTGCAATCTTGCATCTATTAACCTCCGCCGTTTCTTCAATGAGGAAACCTCGACGTTTGATGTGGCAGGTTTTGAATACATGACACGGCTCTGGACGATAGTACTGGAAATATCTGTATTGATGGCACAGTTTCCGTCGCCTGAAGTGGCGCAGTTGAGTTACGATTACCGCACACTGGGTTTGGGATATGCCAACCTCGGCTCCATGCTGATGGTAAGCGGCATTGCTTATGATAGTGAAGAAGCCCGTGCAATAGCAGGCGCCATTACAGCCATTATGAATGGTGTGGCATACAAGACATCTGCTGAAATGGCAAAGCATCTTGGCACCTTCCCGCGGTATAAAGAAAATGCAAAGCACATGATGCGGGTGATGCGCAACCACCGCGCGGCAGCTTATGACGCTTCTGAGGCTTATGAAGGATTGGAAATAAAACCTATAGGCATTAATGCCAAGTATTGCCCGGACTACTTGCTGAAAGCCGCTACACAGGCGTGGGATGAAGCAGTGCAGTGGGGTGAAAAATATGGCTACCGGAATGCACAGGCTACCGTTATTGCGCCGACAGGTACTATTGGATTGGTGATGGATTGTGACACAACAGGTGTTGAGCCTGATTTTGCATTGGTGAAATTTAAAAAACTTTCAGGAGGAGGATATTTTAAAATCATTAACCAATCCATTCCGGCAGCATTAAAAAAGCTGGGCTACAAACCGGAACAAATGGATGCTATCGTTAAATATGCAAAGGGGCATGGCACGTTTGCGGGCGCTCCGTTCATTAATCACCAAACGCTCAGTGAAAAGGGCTTTATAGCCGATGAACTGAAAAAATTAGATAAAGCTGTGGAAAGCGCGTTTGACATAGCTTTTGTGTTTAATGCCTATACGCTTGGCGAAGAATGTTTGAACCGCCTTGGTTTCAAACCGGAACAATATTATCATAATGATTTCAGCCTGCTCCATGAACTTGGATTTTCGGATACGGAAATAGATGCAGCCAACGATTACGCTTGTGGTACTATGACCGTGGAAGGCGCGCCGGGTCTTAAAGACGAGCATCTGTCTGTCTTTGACTGCGCTAACAAATGTGGTAAAAAAGGTGAACGCTTTATACATGCTCACGGGCACATACGCATGATGGGTGCTGTGCAGCCATTTATCAGCGGGGCTATTTCGAAAACCATTAACCTGCCCAATGAGGCGACAATTGATGAGATAAAAGACTGCTATTACCTGAGCTGGCAACTGGGACTCAAAGCTTGTGCCTTATATCGTGACGGCTCCAAATTGAGCCAGCCGCTGAGTAACAAGAGCGATAAGAAAAAGAAAGAAGAAGAATTCCAAGAAGAGCCGCAAACACTCAATGCTGTGTCGAGTGATATGATTGATATGAGCCGCCTGACGATAAGTGAATTACTCGAAGAAGTAAACAAGCGCGTGCAGGATAGCCCTGATACGCAACTGAAACGGGAACTAAGCCGTATTGTAGAGCGGAAGCAGTTGCCCGCAAAGCGCGGCGGATATACTTATAAAGCGAAAGTAGGAGGGCAGCCTTTGTTCTTGCGTACGGGGCAATACAGCGATGGCACGCTTGGCGAAATATTTATTGATATGGCAAAAGAAGGCGCCACCATGCGCAGCCTCCTCAACAGTTTTGCTATAGCGATATCGGTGGGCTTGCAATATGGGGTGCCGCTTGAAGAGTATGTTGACAAATTTACCTTTACCCGCTTTGAGCCTTCGGGAATAGTGGAGCATCCGAATATCAAATCTGCTACCTCTGTTCTTGATTATATTTTCCGGTTGCTCGCTTATGAATACCTTGACCGTGTGGATTTAGTACATGTGCCTGACCCCAATAAGATGCCGCATAAGCAGGAGGTGGAAGCCAGCCAGCAAGAGTTGTCGCAGGTGCGTATTACTGCTCCGCAGGCACAGGAGCAAAAGCCAAAGCCTACACCGGTACCGGCTGCTGCTGCTGTCAATGACTCTAACTCAGCTGAATTAAAAAAACTAATGGGTACCAGCGCTGATGCGCCTGCCTGCCGCAGTTGCGGTAACATAACTATAAGGAACGGCACTTGCTATATATGCCCGAATTGCGGAACGACTACGGGATGCAGCTAGCGAGAGCGAAGTGCAGGAGAGCGAAAGAGCGGAAGGGTTAGCCTATCCGCTCTTTCGCTTTTTTTGTGCTCGGTTTAATGGTTGTGGGTATAGGCGTATTTATGCGTACTGAAAAGTGATTTTTTCAAAATGAAGTTTATGTCCATTTATGTCCATTTTAGAAATAATCAGACGTAGATGGGAGGGGGGAGGACATAGAATAATATATTAAATATTTTTATATTTTAATTATTTTTTGCTTTTAGTTATTATTATGCTTTCGTTCGTTGGATTCGTTCAGAGAATGAAGTTGACATTTAAATTATATAATTATGAACAGTCAGGATGAATGTTGGTATTATCATACAGTTACGGCTGACTTGCTTTGCAAAACATGCAAGAACACAAGACATACATTTTTTATGCTTAAATCAGAGAATGAAGAGGAAAATTTGTCTCGAGATGAATTAATAGCTGAAGCTGATAGCTTTAACGATTTTGAATGTGATTGTGGTACAACTGGCAATTGGTTAATAACTAAGATATGCATTGACAATAAAGATGAAATCATTAGTCAGTTTAAAATAAGAATATACTCACAAAATGATCGTGTTTTTGGAAAGCCTGATGATGGCAAACATTCATCTGGTCAAGTTTATAGTGCGTTTGAAAAAATATTCGATAAAATAGAAGATATTGAAAATCTATCTTTTAAAAAAAACTTACATACTTCTCCACAAGATAATGGGTTTGCATTCATTTTGGTTGATTTCATAAATGGTGAGCCTTGTGATAGAGTTACAATTTTTTATGTTCAA
>Ga0207047_1250_pt1 | contig 11614 bp, 7 predicted proteins | sample Alteio_BWMinCont_67_FD_153302 | JGI IMG/M metagenome (GOLD analysis project Ga0207047, IMG submission 153302) | Enriched cells from forest soil in Barre Woods Harvard Forest LTER site, Petersham, Massachusetts, United States -... | ecosystem: Environmental > Terrestrial > Soil > Temperate forest >...
AAAGAGCAGGAGTTTTATAAGAAAATCTATTTCAAATCTGAAACGTCGAGATTAAAGAAATATGACTTGAAACTACAGGACGCCCGGGCGTTTTTCCAGATATCTTCGGAAGATACGGAATACTATAAAAACCTTTACCCGCAGGCAACCCATGAGTTTATCCCGGCTTTTCATCCAAACGATGAGTTAACCATTCAAACCGGTAAAGGAACTTACGGATTATATCACGGCAATTTATCGCACCCCGAAAACAGGGAAGCTGTTTTATATTTATTGGAAGAAGTATTTCCATACATAGATATGCCGATGATTGTCGCAGGCAAAGAACCTTCAAAAGAAATAATTGAAGGATGTGGAAAATTGCGCGATTGTAAACTTATTGCCAATCCAAGTTCTTTTAACATGGAAGACCTTGTGCAAAATGCGCAAATACATATACTGCCCACCTTTCAGCAGAGCGGCGTAAAACTCAAGCTCCTTCATTCCTTATTTGCCGGAAGGCATGTTTTAGTGAATAACAACATGCTGCATGGCACGCAGCTTCAGGACGTTTGCCATATTGCAAACAGCAGTGAGGAATTTATAAATAAAATAAACGAACTCCTCCATGTGCCCTTCCTTCAAAAAGATATAGACAACCGGCGCGAAAAATTAATGGCTTACAACAATGTCAACAATGCGGCGAAACTAATACAACATTTCAGCCTTCACCAGGAATCGGCGCCTGCTAATACACAACATCTCCCTTTAGGGTCGGGGTAAACTCAAACTCCCGCTGCCGAAATTTCCCTTACATGTCCCTGCTCTATACGCACCACACGCGCAGGGTATTTTTGTATAATGGTATAATCGTGTGTGGCAATAATAAAGGCGGTATCATAATCGCGGCAGATATTGAACAGAAGCTGTATAATTTCATCCGTGGTATCGGGGTCAAGGTTTCCGGTCGGTTCATCGGCAAGTATCAGTTTGGGGTTATTGAGTAAGGCGCGGGCTATATCCACACGCTGCTGTTCCCCACCCGATAGTTCATAAGTCATCTTTGTACCCTTATTTTTCAACCCCACCTTAGCCAAAACATTTTCAATTTTCTCCTTTCTCAATGCAACATCCTTCCAGCCGGTAGCCTTGAGTACAAAATCAAGATTGTCATAAATATTCCTGTCGGAAAGCAACTGAAAATCCTGGAAAACAATGCCAAGGTTGCGCCTTAACTGTGGTATCGTCTGCCACTTCAATTGCTTCAGGTCAAAACCGGCTACGTTCCCCTCGCCTTCTTTCAGATAAATGTCACCATACAATGTTTTTAACAGACTTGATTTTCCGGTACCTGTTCTCCCTATCAGGTACACAAATTCCCCCTTATTCACCTCAAGGTTCACATTGGAGAGTACCAGGCTGGAGCCCTGGTAAATATTTGCCTGGTTTAAGTAAACTATTGTATCGCCCATTATGCAATATTCATTTGCAACAAAGATATAAAGTCTGTAGCCGAAAATAAAAATAAAAAAGGCTGCCCGTTTTAAAGAGCAGCCTTTCACTAAAAAATTTTATCTCAATTAATAAACAACCAACTTCTGTGTGTGTACCTGGTTCCCGGTTACTACATGAACCATATACATACCCTGAACAGATATTGCAGATTGGGGTATTTCTATTCGCGTTTCATTACCCGATAGCTGCTGTTGTATGGTGTAAACTATTTTACCGGCTACATCAGTTACTCTTATCTGTGCGGTTGCAGTGCTTGCATCTTTTATAACAATGTATGCGTTGCCATGCGTAGGATTGGGCACAACGGCTATATCGTTAGCATTTACTTTAACAGTGCTGATGCTTGCAGGCGATGTGCTGAAATTAATGCGGTCTAAATAAAAATTATTGCCGGTGCTTAAATCAGAGAAAGAGCCACTTGCACCTCCGGAACCCGGTAAATAACGGAAGCGGAAAATGGTATAGGATGTCCTTCCCGCTTTTGGAATTCCTACAGTCATAGGGCTCCAATCCGACATAGAAGACGGCACAAATGCCAAAGCATCAGTTCCCATATTAGCAAGGGTAGTGGCAGAAAGTGAGGAAAGGGACTTCCATGTTCTGGAACTATCTGTAGAATACTCGATTTGCATCATATCATTCATATCCATGATATTGCTGGTACGGGAAGCGCCTGAATACATAAAATTTAAATTGCAGGTGTCTTTAAATGTTGCAGATGATAAATCCATCGGAACACTGAAGAAGTCATCAATATCGCCCTGTGGATTACCGGTTGTTGGAGTATATCCGGGATAAGGATAAATATACCGGCTGTCATAACCCGTGTACATCATGCAGGTATTATCATAATAACCTACGTTAGCCAATTGCCAGTGAAATTCATTATTATAATAGTTGAACATGGGCCACATCGCCACATCGCCATCCGAATTAAACTCCTGGTAGTAACTATCGCCCTTGGTCCCGGACGCATTTGTAACAAATACAGCTTGGGTATTTGTGAGCGTTCCCGGCGTTGTGTTATTGCCATTAGCAGTAAGGGTTAAGGTTACCCAACCCGGCTGATTGAAACTATTAGTAAATGACCCTCCGGCGGTTTTTAATGTATTACTGGACAAATTAGCACTATTGGAAAATGTCCAGTTCGTTGATTCTATAGTATCATTCCAGCTTTCATCATAAAATATAAGTGGTATGCCGGGAGCAGTAAAATACTGCATCGCACTTACGGGTTTACCAACAGGGTCGCTTTTAACATTAAAATCAGGAATTGCAGGCAAATCAGGTAATATAAAGCTATTGTAAGATTGCAATGAAATGAAATTGCCGCTTGCATTAACTACACCTGTTCTCAGAAGATTATCAGGAGCCCACAAACTATCGCGGTGTCCTATATCACTATTTAAAGCTGCATGCATTCTTACGGACTGCCCTATTGTAAACATTCTGTCACAATAAGTATAATCCATGATATTTTGTGCATTAACAGTATCAGGATAATGTGCGTCTGAATCTGCGCCAAGTGAGTCAACATATACTGTTCTGGGGTATGATTTGTCATAATGGCTTGCACAAGTAGTGTCGTAAAGATTAAATTTAGTGCACCCGGCTGAAGTACATGATGCACCGGCGCCGTGACCCATTGTAGGCGGAGTATCATCCACATCATCATCGCCGCATGAGGTACAGACTTGCCCGCCTGTGGTATTATTATTCCACGGATGATACAAGCTAAATACATGTCCTAATTCATGGTTCATAGTCTTGCTGATACCATAACCATCGCTGCTGCTATAATCATTGGCTACATACTCATAATCACAAATTACACCATCGTAATAAGGTTGAGCTGCCGCCAGATAAGGAAAATAACCATAAGCAGCAGCTTCACCACCAAGAGAAGTAATATTATTAACAACCCATATATTTACATAAGCCGCATTATCCCATACATCAAACTTAGCCTGGTCATCTGCAGTGCGGCTAAGATAAGACCTGTGGCGGACAATGCCCTTAGTCGGATTACCGAGAGGGTCAACCGTTGCCAGGTGAAGCCTGATACGTATATTCCCAATGTATTTTTTAAATGTTTGAATTACCAAAAGAGTATCGGAGTTTTCTTTTGCATAAACTTTATTCCAATCTACTACATCATTATAAAGAGCATTGTCGCTCAGATTTTCCGGACCAAAATCGTGAACAACATGTATAACAATAGGAATATCATACCAAAAAGTATCATTGCCCGATTCGTCAGTTGTACGGGCATATTTGTTGTAATCTATTCTTTTAAGACCGTCTTTGATTTGTTTGTCAAGGTCGGCTTGTATTTTAAGTATTTCCGGATGAAGTGCTACTGCATGGCGATAAATTTCATCTGAATAGCAAGGTGCCTTTTGCGCAAAACTATTACCTGCAAAAAATACAAAAGCAGATAGGATTAATAAATGTCTTTTAAGCATTTTCGGTTATTTAATATAAATATGGTGGAAATTATTAGGGGATAAAGGTAGCAAAAAAGCAAATCTCTGCAAAAAATCAAATAAAAAAGGCTATCAGATATATGACAGCCTTTCCTCATAAACAGTTTTTTTTAATTAATAAACAACCAACTTCTGGGTATGAGCCTGGTTGCCTGTTACTACCTGCACCATATACATACCCTGAACAGGTATTACTGATTGGGGTATTTCTATTTTTGTTTCATTACCAGATAACTGCTGTTGTATGGTGTAAACCGTTTTACCGGCTATGTCAGTTACTCTTATCTGCGCAGTTGCGGTGCTTGCGTCTTTTATAATAATATATGCATTGTTATGTGTAGGATTGGGAATAACTGCTATGTCATTATTATTTACTTTAACGGTGCTGATACTTGCAGGCGATGTACTGAAATTAATACGGTCTATATAAAAATTATTGCCGGTACTGAGTTCAGAGAAAGAGCCGCCCGCACCGCCTGAACCCGGAAAATAACGGAACCGGAAAATAGTATAAGAGGTCCTTCCCGCTTTTGGAATTCCAACAGTCATTGGGCTCCAGTCCGACATAGAAGTTGGCACAAATGCCGAAGCAGCCGTTCCCATATTAGTAAGGGTGGTTGCAGAAAATGTAGATAGAGATTTCCATGTTCTGGAACTATCTGTGGAATACTCTATTTGCATCATATCATTCATGTCCATGATATTGCTGGTACGGGAAGCGCCTGAATACATGAAATTCAAATTGCACGTATCCGTAAACGTTGAAGAAGACAAATCTATCGGCACACTGAAGAAATCATCAAAATCGCCCTGTGGGCTACCGGTTGCCGGAGTATATCCGAAATAAGGATAAATATACCGCGTATCATAGCCCGTGTACATCATGGAGGAATTATCATAATAACCTACATTAGCTAATTGCCAGTGAAATTCATTATTATAATAATTAAACGTAGGCCACATTGCAACGTCTCCATCCGAATTAAACTCCTGATAATAACTATCGCCCTTGGCGCCCGACCCATTGGTAACAAATACTGCCTGAGTATTGGTGAGCGTTCCCGGCGTTGTGTTATTGCCATTAGCGGTAAGCGTTAACGTTACCCAACCCGGTTGATTAAAATTATTAGTAAATGAGCCTCCTGCGGTTGTTAATGTTTTATTAGGTGAGCCCGCGCCATTGGAAAATGTCCAGTTTGTTGATTCTATAGTATCATTCCAGCTTTCATCATAAAACATAAGTGGTACGCCCGGAGCAGTAAAATACTGCATAGCGCTTCCCGGTTTACCACCGAGATAGCTTTTAACACTAAAACTCGGAATTGCAGGCAAATCAGGTAATATAAAACTATTAAAGGTCTGCATTGAAGTAAATTTACCGCTTGCATTCATTACCCCTGTTCTTACTAGATTATCCGGAGCCCACAAACTATCGCGGTTTGCTATATCAGCATTCAACGTAGCTTGCATTCTTACCGCTTGCCCAATGGTAAACATTCTTGAACATTCAGAATAATCCATAATATTCTGCGTATTAACAGTATCGGGATAATGTACAAGAGAATCAGTTCCCGTTATGGATGTGTATCTTACAGTATCGTTACCATGTCCCACGCAAGTTGTATCATAAAGACTATAACCGTTTTTATCGCAACCGCATGAATTAACATTACATAATGGCACACAATGACCCAAAGTAGGAGGAGTATCATCCACGTCATCATCTCCACATCCATAAGGATTACATGGAGTATTAACATAGTCAAGTGAAATTGAAGGGTTCCACCAGGGATGATACAAATTAAATACATGCCCGATTTCATGATTTATGGTTTTCATTGCATAATTTTTACCAAAATAAGCTGTTCCATAACTATTGCTAATAAAAAGATAATAACACATTACCCCATCATAATAGGGTTCAACTGCAGCATCAGGCGGAAGAAGTGCAAAAGCAACGGTAGTACCACCACTACTACTTGTAGAGCTATTATTAACAGACCAAATATTTACATAAGATGAAGGGTCCCAATCATCGAGCTTTGATTGATTACCCAACATATAACTCAAATAAGAGCGGTGACGTGTGATACCCTTGGTTGGGTTGCCAAGCGGGTCAACTGTTGCCAGGTGAAGCCTGATGTGAGGATTACCTATATACTTTTTGAAAGGTTGAATTACTGAACTGGTATCAGCATTTTCTTTTGCATAAACTATATTCCAACTTACAACCTCATTAAAAATAGAATCATCAGCTATATATTCCGGACCAAAATCATGAATGACATGAACGACTATCGGAATATCGTACCAAAAACTATCGCTTCCCGACACAGCCATAGTCCTTGCAGCCTTACTGTAGTCAATTCTTTTAAGACCTGCTTTTATTTGCCTGTCGAGGTCGGCTTGTATTTTAATTATTTCCGGGTGGGCAATTACCGCACGGCGATATTGGTCATCTGTACCACAGGAGGGGCGTACCTGCGCAAAACTCTTACCTGCAAAAAATATAATAATAGCAGACAGGATTAATAAATGTTTTTTCATCTTTTTATTTGTTTAATAAAGACCATAAAAATCAGGAAATAAAAGTACTAAAAAAACAAATACCAACCGCTTTTTTATCATTTTAAAATTTTACCGTTTACCTTTGCAAAATGTCGGCGCGGAAAATCATTATTGCAATAGACGGATACTCGTCGTGCGGAAAAAGTACGCTGGCTAAAGCGCTTGCAGCCAGGCTGGGTTATAGCTATATCGACAGTGGCGCTATGTACCGCGCCATCACCCTATATTTTCTTCGCAACAACGTGGATTATGCCAACCATAGCGAAGTGTTGAATGCCCTGGCTGATATCCATTTATCTTTTGTTTTTAATGAACAAACCGGCAAATCGGATATTCATATCAATGATGAAGATGTAGAACGGTATATACGCGATATGATTGTGGCAGAAAAAGTCAGCGAAGTGGCTGCTATACGCGAAGTGCGTTTTTTTGCCGTAGCACAGCAAAAACGCATGGGTAAAAAGAAAGGAATTGTCATGGACGGCAGGGATATCGGTACCGTTGTGTTTCCCGATGCCGAACTGAAAATATTTATGACCGCCGACGCCGATGTGCGTGTCATGCGCCGGTTCACCGAAATGTTTGAAACCAACCCGCAAATTACCATAGACGAAGTCCGCCACAACCTTGAGTTGCGCGACTACATAGACAGCAACCGCGAGGAAAGCCCCCTCCGCGAAGCCGATGATGCCATTCACCTCGACAACAGTAGTCTTACAAGGGAAGAACAATTAGATAAGGTCATGGAATGGGTAAAAGAAAAAACTACAGCTAAAGTCCTTTCGTAAATATCACGCAAGCAATATTTCCTAATGCGCATTAAACAACCTTGCAATAAAAAACGCTGCCGCTGCCGCCAGGGAACCTATTAAAGTAACACGCACTGCCCCGCCCCATGTATTCTGCCCAGTCGCTTTTGCCTTCAGAAAACCGAACACAAAAAGACAAACCACAGTAATAACACACGACCATTTCAAACCCTCAGCCGGGTCGGCAGTAAAAAAATAAGGAGATAGCGGCACCATGCCCCCTACTATATAAGATATACCAATGTTGAAAGCGCTGTTACGCGCCCTTCTCGGGTCAGGCTTTTCAAGACCAAGTTCGTACCGCATCATAAAGTCAACCCATTTTTCTTTATCCTGCGACATCTCTTCCACTACAAGGTGCTGTGTTCCTGCACTCATACCCATACCTGCAAATATCTCCCGCACCTCTTCCTTCTCCTTTTCGGGCATGTGGTCAACCTCATACTGTTCGCGCTTCACCTCAGCATCGTAGTGGTCCACTTCCGTTCTTCCGGCAAGGTATCCCCCAAGCGCCATTGCTATAGAACCCGCAGCAACTTCCGCAAGCCCTGCAATGACAATTATTTTGGTATTCGGCACAGCCCCGCTCAAACCCGCAGCAAGCGCAAAAGGAACCGTAAGCCCGTCCGACATACCGATAACGATGTCGGTAACCAGGTCTGAGCTTTGAAAATGTGTTTCGGTGTGTTTGGCGTGTTTCAAGGTAGTTTAGTGTTTAAAGTAATAAATGTAGTGTTTTGATTGTAAAAAGTAGCAAAATCCAACATTAACCATTCATCGCAGAAATATAACCTAACTTTGCGCCCTCAAATTCAGAACTGTTTATATATATGCCGGGATTTACTGTAGCGATTGTAGGAAGACCTAATGTGGGCAAATCAACTCTTTTTAACCGGTTGCTGGAACAACGCAAAGCCATTGTCGACGACATCAGCGGCGTTACCCGCGACAGGCAATATGGCATTGCCGAATGGAATGGTAAAACATTTAATATTATAGATACCGGCGGCTTTGTATCACACTCCGATGATGTATTTGAAAAAGAAATTAAAAAGCAAGTACACATAGCCATTGAGGAAGCCGACCTCATATTATTCGTATGCGATACCACCACAGGCATCCTCCAGCAAGATGAGGATATGGCTCACTTGCTGCGCCGCAGCATTAAGCCGGTATTACTGATTGTGAACAAAGTGGATAATTCCCAAAGGGCGCTTGAGGCAAATGAGTTCTATGCACTTGGATTTGATAAAACATTCTTCCTGTCGTCCTTATCCGGCAGCGGAACGGGCGAAATACTCGACGAAGTCACTTCCCATATCATAGAAGAAAAGCCAACTGAAGACGGAGATAATCAAGAAGTTGCGATTCCAAAATTTGCAATCATCGGGCAGCCAAATGTGGGAAAATCAACCCTGCTCAATGCGCTTATCGGACAAGAGCGCACCATAGTTTCAGACATAGCCGGCACCACCCGCGACAGCATCCATACCCACTACAAGCTGTTCGGGAAAGAATTTGTATTAATTGATACCGCCGGGATACGCAAGAAAAAAAATGTTCATGAAGACCTTGAATTTTATTCCGTCATCCGCGCCATCCGCGCCATGGATGAAGCGGATGTGTGCCTGCTGATGATTGACGCCAAAAACGGCGTTACCATGCAGGATATCAATATTTTCAGCCTCGCCGCACGTAAGGGGAAGGGAATAGTGCTGCTCATAAATAAATGGGACCTGATGGAGAAAGAAACCAACACCGCCCGCAATGTTGAAAAAGAGATTAAAGACAAACTGTCGCCGTTCAACGATGTGCCTATCATCTTCATATCGGCGGAGGAAAAAACGCGCATATTCCAGGCGATAGAAAAGGGGCTTGAAGTATTTGACAATCGTAATAAAAAAATAAAAACATCGGAACTGAATGAAATAATGCTGAAGGAAATAGAGCGCTACCCTCCCCCTATGTCGCGGGGATATTCTGTACGGCTCAAATTTGTATCGCAACTGCATACTGCTGTGCCCACGTTTGTTTTTTACGGCAATCACCCAGAAGCAGTCAAGGATGCTTATAAAAACTTCCTCGAAAATAAATTGCGCAGCCATTTTAATTTTAGCGGAGTACCGGTGAGAATATATTTTAGGAAAAAGTAGTTATTTGAAATTGTGTGAAAACAAAAACATTAAAAGACAAGGTTAATATCATTACGCTGGGCTGCTCCAAGAATATGGTGGACAGTGAAATGCTGGGCGGTCAACTGAGCGCCAACGGTATCAATACGCTGCACGAGAACGCAAAGGACGACCATAATATTGTTATCGTAAACACTTGCGGTTTCATAGAGCAGGCAAAGGAAGAAAGCATCAACACCATCCTGCAGCAGGTAGAACTGAAACGCAAAGGCAAGCTCGACAAAGTATATGTAACCGGCTGCCTCAGCGAGCGCTACCGCAATGACCTGACCCTTGAAATCCCCGAAGTGGACGCATGGTTCGGCACTATGGAGTTACCACTCATTTTAAAACAATTCAATGCCGACTATAAAAAAGAACTGGTAGGAGAAAGGCTCTTAATCACCCCACAACATTACGCCTACCTGAAAATATCGGAAGGCTGCAACCGCACCTGCGCATTCTGCGCCATTCCGCTGATGCGGGGCAAGCATGTATCCAAGCCGATGGAGGAAGTAGTGGCGGAAGCGGAAAAGTTGGTGAAAAAAGGTGTGAAAGAAATCATGCTCATAGCACAGGAACTCACCTACTACGGACTTGATATTTACAAAAAACGCACCCTCCCCGACCTGCTCAAACGCCTGTCAGACATAGAGGGCTTACACTGGATACGTTTGCACTACGCCTACCCATCCAAATTCCCGCTTGAAATATTAGACGTCATCCGCGAGCGCGACAACATCTGCAACTACCTTGACATGCCCCTGCAGCATATATCCGACAATATGCTTCTCGCCATGAAGCGGCAAATCACGAAAAAGGAAATTCACGAACTCATAAACACCGTCCGCGATCGTGTACCCGGCATCTGCATACGCACCACCCTCATAGCCGGCTTCCCCGGCGAAACGAGAGACGATGTGGAAGACCTCAAACAATTCCTGCAGGAAGTACAACTGGACCGCGTAGGTATTTTCGCCTATTCGCATGAAGAAAACACCACTGCCCATAATCTGGAAGACAATATCGCCCAGGCAGAAAAAGAAGCCCGCGCCCAGGAAATAATGCAAGTGCAGCAGGAAATATCTTACCAAAAAAACACCGACAAAATAGGCAAGACCTACAAAACCCTCATAGACAAAAAAGAAGCAGGCCGCTACATTGGCCGCACCGAATACGACAGCGTGGAAGTGGACAACGAAGTAGTGATAGAAAGTAATGAACCCCTCCCTATCGGCGAATTTGTAAACGTGCGCATCACAAAAGCTTATGATTATGATTTGGAAGGAGTGGTTGTTTAGGGGTTCACGCAAAGAACGCAAAGATTTTCGCAAAGAAACGCCAAGTAAATTTTTCTTTGCGCTCTCTGCGCCTTCTATATCAAACACAGCAATATTATCTTTGCGGTCTTTGCGTGAAATAAATTAATTATGCCCCCTCCCGATACAAATAAACTAAGCATGTTCGAAAACCGCCTGCAAAAAGTGTGGAAACACTTTAGCAAACTCGCCCGTAGGCAGGAAGTAGCATGTTTCCGCTTCTACGACCACGACCTCCCCGAATTTCCTTTTGCGATAGAATGGCTTGACGGCGCAGTGCATGCCGCCGAATACAAACGCAGGCACGGCATGGAAGATGATCAACATGAAATCTGGCTGCAAGCCTGCAAACAAGTAATAGCATCAACACTCGCAATACAAGAAGGGGACATCTACATGAAAATCCGCCAGCGCAAAGCAGGCAGGCAGGGACAATACGAAAAGTTTGCCGAGCAAAAGATAGAGCGCATCATACCCGAAGGAGGGCTCAGCTTCATCATCAACCTCACTGATTATCTTGATACCGGCTTATTCCTTGACCACCGCATCACTAGAGGTATGGTGCGCGATGCAGCAAAGGAGCTAAATGTGCTGAACCTGTTTTGTTACACAGGCACATTCAGCGTGTATGCAGCGGCAGGCGGCGCAAAAAGCGTCACCTCGATAGACCTCTCCAAAACCTACCTGCATTGGGCAAAGCGAAACATGCAGTACAACAAACTCTACCACGACGACAAGCACACCTACATCCACACCGACGTTATAGA
>Ga0207047_1251_pt1 | contig 11573 bp, 10 predicted proteins | sample Alteio_BWMinCont_67_FD_153302 | JGI IMG/M metagenome (GOLD analysis project Ga0207047, IMG submission 153302) | Enriched cells from forest soil in Barre Woods Harvard Forest LTER site, Petersham, Massachusetts, United States -... | ecosystem: Environmental > Terrestrial > Soil > Temperate forest >...
GGATTTTTTCGAAGCTGGGCATCTTTGGCGGCGGATTCGTTTACAGCCTGGCGGCCGCAACGGTGGGAGCGGTCTTCCTGGTGCTGATCGCTCGGCTGTTTAGCGGCGGAAAACACGCCTAGAGTTTTTTTGGCGAACTCTTTTGTGAACTCGCGACTGCCCAAAGCACTATTTTTATTGCTGGCTATTTGCGCCACCATTTATTTCTCGCATTACTATCCGCTTCTTCCCAAGGTGGTCGCTTCGCATTTCGACCAGCACGGATTTGCGAACGGCTGGCAAACTAAACAACGATTTTTCGAGGTCTTCGTGGGAATGACGCTGCTCTTAACATTTCTCGTATTCGGCATACCGGCAATCATGCCTGTGATGCCGAAGCAATTGATTAACCTTCCCAACAAGGCATACTGGCTGGGCGCGGGCCGATTTGCTGCCTCGATGCAATTCCTGAGCGCTTGGCTTTCATGGTTTGGATGCGCTGTTTACGCCGTCATCATCTTGGCCTTTGATTTTGCCGTACAAACCAACTTGCGCTCGCCCTATGGACCGAATCCTCGGCGTTTGTGGTACAGCCTTGTGATTTTTGGGGCCTTCACTGTCGTCTGGACGATCCGGCTAGTGGGCCGATTTTGTCGAGTGCCTGATACCCCTTCCATTTAGTTGCCCTCCGCGCTTCCACAGGGGTGAGCGGCGGGAGGAATGCTCAGCGGCGTGGTACGATAATCCGACTAAGGAGCCGTGCAAAAGTTGAGCAAACCTTCCCTTTGGGCCATTCCCCTAGGCGGGCTGGGCGAATTCGGCATGAACATGCTCGCCCTGCGCACCGGGAATGACATCCTGGTGATCGACGCCGGCATGATGTTTCCAGAAGTCGAGCTGCTGGGCGTCGACATCGTCATTCCAGACATCACCTATCTGAAACAAAATCGCGAGCACGTGCGCGCCATCGTCCTGACGCACGGGCATGAAGATCACATCGGCGCGCTGCCCTATATCCTGCGCGACCTCAACGTCCCCGTATTTGGCTCGCGCTTTACTCTCGCGCTGGTACGCAAACGCCTGGAAGAACATGGGCTTCTGGACAAAGCCGATCTGCGCGAAGTGATTCCTGGGCGGCACGCGGAGATCGGGCCCTTCGAACTGGAATTCATCCACGTCACGCACAGCACCATCGAGTGCGTGGCGCTGGCCATTCGCACGCCCGTAGGAGTAGTCATCCACACCGGCGACTACAAAATGGACGCCACGCCGGTGGATGGCGAGCCCTTCGACCTGCATGCCTTCGCCCGTTACGGCCAGGAAGGCGTGCTGGCGCTTTTTAGCGACAGCACCAATGTCGAGCGGCCGGGGTACACGCCTTCCGAACGCGCCGTATGGAACCGCATCGAGGAACTCTTTCGCGCGGCGCCGCGTAAGGTGCTGGTTTCGTGTTTTGCCAGCTCCATTCACCGCATTCAGCAGGTGGTGGACATCGCCGCGCAGGTCGGCCGCAAAGTCGGCTTCGTCGGGCGAAGCATGGTCGATAACGTCGAGATCGCGCACGAATTGGGGCGGCTGCGCATCCCCGACGGTTTGGTCATACGGCCGCAAGACCTGCGGTCGTTCGATCCGCAGAAAATGGTGATATTGGTCAGCGGAAGCCAGGCGGAACCGATGTCATCGCTCTCGCGGGTAGCCGTCGACAATCACCGCCTGATCAGTGTGGATCCGGACGATACCGTGATCCTCTCGGCGCGCATCATTCCCGGAAACGAGAAGGCCATCTTTCGCATGCTGGACCACATGTTCCGCCGGCGTGCATTGGTCTATTACGACAATAATGGCGGATTGCTCCATGTTTCCGGTCACGCCAGCCAGGAAGAGCAAAAGCTCATGTTGAACCTGGTGCGGCCGCGCTATTTCGTTCCCATGCACGGCGAATACCGGCAGCTTTTCCGCCACGCGGCGCTGGCGCAGCAGGTAGGGGCGGTCTCGGGCGAAGTTCTGCTCCTCGAGGATGGCCATCCAATCGAATTCACCGAAGACGGGGCCTACCGCCGGGATCCGGTGCCGGTGGGACGCGTGTGCGTTGATTCGGGATCTCTCGAAGAGATCGAGCAGGCGGTGATTCGCGACCGCCAGCACTTGGCCGAAGACGGCATCGTCGTGCCAATCATTGCGATCGACAAACACACGGGGCGGATGGAATCGCGGCCCGAGATGGTCATGCGCGGTTTTTTGCCCCCCGAAGATGGGACGGAACTGATGGCAGGGGCGCGGGAGGTCATTCTGCGGACGATCGAGCAGTCGAACGCCGAGGAGAAGACCGACTGGGGTGTGATCAAGGAAAAGATTCGCGTCGACCTCAAACGCTATCTGAACAAGCAGACCTCAAAACGCCCGCTGATCTTGCCGGTGATTCTGGAAGTTTGAGGGGCCTGGCAAGCGCGGGCTTCCTTTCCTCATGGCATTCACGCTGCGCGATTATTCCCCTTCCGATATCGAGACGCTCTACGCGATTGACCAGGTCTGCTATCCGCGTGGGATTGCGTATTCCCGCCGCATGCTGCGCTGGTATCTGAGCCAGCCCGGGGCCCTCTGCGTCGTGGCGCAAGCGAAGGGCGATGCGGAGCCCGCAATCGTTGGTTTTCTCATCGCGGACCATCGCGGCCAGGAGGGCTACATCGTGACCATCGACGTCCTGGAAGCTCACCGCCGCTCCGGCATCGGCACAGCTCTCCTCCAGGAAACCGAGCGCCGTCTGGCGGAGATGGGCGTGCGGTATGTTGGTCTGCAAACAGCAACAAACAACGAGGCGGGCGTTGCCTTCTGGCAGCGGCACGGCTATCGTAGCTCGGGTGTGACCCGCGGATATTACCTCGGGCGCATCGACGCCTACGAAATGCTCAAGGAATTAGACCAACGCGGGAGGCCGGCCACCGCATGACCCTATTCCATGCGGTGGTGCTGGCCATCGTTCAAGGCCTCACCGAATTTCTTCCCATCAGCAGCAGCGCGCATCTTTGGTTTTTTCCCTGGGCTCTGCACTGGCCCGATGGCGGCTTACCCTTTGACGTGGCGCTGCATGCCGGAACGCTGCTGGCCGTCGTGCTCTTTTTCCTGCGAACCTGGATCGAGTTGATCCTCAATGGCTTCGGTATCCGCTTTCCGGCACATGCAAGCAGCGAGCAAGTGCAGACCAACCGCCGCCTGTTTTGGCTGCTGGTGATCGGAACCATTCCCGGCGGCATCGTGGGATTCCTCTTCGAGCGCTTTATCGAAGAGACCTGGCGTAATCCGGGCCCCATTGCCGCAGCCATGATCGCGGTCGGCCTGCTGATGTGGATCGCGGACTCGACAAGCGGTTTGCGGCGGGTTCTCGAACACGTGAACTTGGGCGATGCCATCTGGGTAGGATCCGCGCAAGCTCTGGCGCTCTTTCCGGGAGTCTCGCGCTCGGGAATTACCATCATCGCCGGGCTCTGGCGCAAGATGACCCGGGAGACCGCCGCGCGATTCTCGTTCCTGCTCTCCACGCCGCTGATCGCCGGCGCGGCGCTCAAGGAAGTCCCGCAGCTCGCGCGCATGCATCGTTCCGGCGGGCTGGAACTGCCGCTTTCCACGCTGCTCATCGGCATTGCCGTATCCGCGCTGGTGGGCTACGCCGTCATCGGCTTTTTGCTGCGGTATTTGCAGACACGAACGCTGAAGATCTTTGTTGTTTACCGCATCATCTTTGGTATATTCATTCTGCTCTTGATGTTCCTCCACAGGTGAACCGCGCGAACCAGCGCCCGCGCGTCCTGTGCGACTCAGTGCTGCCTTCCCCAGAACGCAGGAGATGTCTGTGCGCTTACTGACCCCGACGGAAAACCGCCGATTCAATGAGCTAATCGGGTTTCTGGGCATCACTCTGGCCGTATTGATGGCCCTGGCGCTGCTTTCCTACAGCCCTCGCGACGCCTCGTTCAATGTCTCCGCGCAATCGCCCGAGGTGCATCCGGCACAGAATTGGATCGGACCCGCCGGCGCCTACGGGGCGGATTTCATGTTTCAGGTACTTGGTTACGCGGCCTTTCTGCTGCCCATGGGCATCTTCGCGCTGGGTGTGCGTTGGTTTCGCAGCCGTCCGCTGGATTCGGCTTGGGAGGGGCTGATCGGGTACGCGCTTTTGATTATTTCCGTTCCGGCCATGCTCAGCTTGTGGCGCATCCCGGAGGTGCGCGAAGCCATTCCGCCGGGCGGTTTCGTCGGCGGACTCATTGCCTCCGGCCTGCGGCAGGCATTCAATTCCGTAGGCGCCCACGTCGTAGCCGTGGCCTCTCTCATCGCGGCCCTCTTCCTGACTACGTCATTTTCGTTCCACGGAACCCATGCGCTATTGCGTGCGCCGGTTAACAAACTGGACCCCATCGGGCGGATCAAGGCGCGCTGGTCGGCTTGGCGTGAAAAGCGCGAGCAGGAAAGGCTGCGCAAGCGCGTGGAGGCCAATAAAGTGAGCGGCCGCGTGCCCGTTCCGCCGCAAACGCTGGGACCGAAAGAACGCAAGATGGCCGCGGAAGAGGAAAAACGCGCCGAAGAGGTTGCGGAAGACGAGGACGGCGACACGGCTATCGCCAGGCATGTGCTCGAGATTCCCGAGATTGCTTCCCCGGCTGCATCGACTTCCGCCAGGAAATCCGGCGAGCCAAAGATCGCGCGCGGCGCGGCAGGGTTCCGTCTGCCATCGCCGACTCTGCTGCGGCAGGCGGAACGTGGCGAAAAGGTTCAGGAAGACGAACTGAAAGAGTGCGCGAAAGCGATTGAAGAGAAATGCCGCGAATTCGACGTGGGTGGCCACGTTACGCAGATCAATCCCGGGCCGGTGGTGACGACCTACGAATTCAAGCCGGAAGCGGGCATCAAATACAGCCGTATTACCGGACTCGCGGACGATTTGTGCCTGGCCCTGCGCGCCGAATCGATTTTAATCGAGCGCATTCCGGGAAAATCGACAGTCGGCATCGAAGTCCCCAACCATCGCCGGCAGACGATCATGCTGCGCGAACTGATCGAGTCGCCCGATTTCATCAACTCGCCCTCGAAAATGACGCTTTCGCTGGGGAAGGACCTGATCGGGCGCGTGCGGGTTTCCGATCTGGCGCAGATGCCACATTTATTGATCGCCGGGTCCACGGGTACGGGCAAGAGCGTTTTTCTAAACTCTTTGATCGTCTCGATGCTCTATAAGGCTACGCCCGAAGAGCTCAAGCTGGTGATGGTGGACCCCAAACGGCTTGAACTCGGCTTGTACGAAGACATTCCCCACCTCCTTGCGCCGGTGGTGACCGATCCGAAAGTGGCTTCGAACGTATTGCGCAACGCCACGCGTGAGATGGAGCGGCGCCTGAAGCTTCTGGCGCATCGGGGCGTGCGCAATATAGACCAGTACAACCGCACCTTCGCGAAAGGGCAATCGCTCTCGCTGTTTGAAAATGTGGAGGAGCAAGAGCACCGTCCATTGCCGCTGATCGTCATCATCATCGACGAGCTGGCCGACCTGATGATGGTCGATACAAGCAACGTGGAAGAATCGATCACCCGGCTGGCTCAAATGGCGCGGGCCGTGGGCATTCACTTGATTCTTGCCACCCAGCGGCCGTCGGTCGACGTCATCACCGGCCTGATCAAAGCGAATTTCCCTGCGCGCATCTCCTTCCGCGTAGCCGGCAAAGTGGATTCGCGAACCATTCTCGATGCCAATGGCGCTGAATCGCTGCTGGGCCGCGGCGACATGCTCTACCTCCCGGCAGGCTCATCGCGGCTGCACCGCATCCACGGTCCGCTGGTAAGCGAAGAGGAGATCGTCTCCCTCTGCGATTTCTGGCGATCGCAGGCCAAAGCCGTTTACAACCAGAAGCTCCTGGAAATTCCTAAGGACGAAACCAGCGCCGAGGCTACGGGCGAGGGCGGCGAGGACGAGGTCGACGACGAGCTCTATCAGGAGGCCGTGCGCGTGGTTTGCGAAATGGGACGCGCCTCGACTTCCACGCTGCAGCGCCGCCTGCGTATCGGTTATGGCCGCGCCGCGCGGCTGATCGACATCATGGAAAAAGACGGAATCGTCGGTCCCGCCGAAGGCACCAAGCCACGCGAACTGCTCAAGAAAAAGGATTGGATGCGGGAATTCGACGAATCTCTGAAGTAGCTGGTCCCTCAGTTCTGCTCACTCTACCCGGCCGCCCTCGCGGATTGGCCCTCGACATCGCAACTTCGCGCCGCTACAATTTTTGAATTCTTCCGGTGCCGGGGTAGCTCACCGGTAGAGCGCGGCCCTGAAAAGGCCGGCGTAGGCAGTTCAACTCTGCCCCCCGGCACATTCCCAACGCAAAACCCGAGACTATGAGGCGCAATGGCAAACCTGACAAGCTTTCAATCGCGCCGCTAGGGCTACCCGGCAAATTGGCTAGAGATTAGCGTTGGGATAATGCTTGGAAGAGATTCTCGTTAGACTGATTACACCTTCAGTTTAACGACTATTTCTTGCCTCCTACTACCTGCGCCAACTGCTTCTCGGCGCTATAGAGGTCCTTCAGTTGGTCTTCGAGGATTTCCTTTAGTTCAGCCTGATTCATCGATTGGTTTTTTTGTTCTCGATTTTGCCGATGATCTATGCAAGGCGGCCGCGCACTTATCATTCAGCCTTATCATTCAGTTGACTCGGGGGCCGTTCGTGTCACCGCCTGAGCGGCTTCGGTTGCACGGCGCACTTGCTCTTGGGCCTGATCGCCGAATTCACGAGCACGCCGGGATACTTTGCGAGCTACCGTTTTTCCTTGCTCGATGGTGTTATCAAACCGATCGGATAAATCTTCACGTAGTTCTTCGCCAGACTTCGGCGCCATCAGCAAAGCGATGCCGGCACCTACAAGCGCTCCAAGCACAAATTTCATCATGGTTCACCTCCAATTAAAGGTTAGGCACGGGCTGGCGGCCAGTCGATACAGTGAACTGGGGCTTTTGCGGCAAGCAGTTGGGGACTCGGCAACGGCGTCGCCACGACTGTCGAGGGGGGACTCCCGGATCCATCTCGGAGCCTTTACATGGCGATGCGGCGAAAAGTGGTCCCTTCAATGGATGGCGGATGCGGGCTCAGCAGTGTCTGAGGCGGCGCGCTTATCGCTTCATTTGCCGCAACCGTGCTTGGCCTGTTCGAAGAGATCGAACAGCCGGCCTGCATTCGGGCCTGCCAGGGTATCCAGACGGTGGGGCTGTCCCTTTTCGACGGTATATGTCGCGGTCATGCCTTTGGCGCGAAACTCCGACGCCTGCTTCTGCATGAGAGGCTGCCACCCCATTGGGTCCAGTTCCCCGACGAACATGCTGATGCACATTTTGGAGATGGCCTGGATGTGCGCTGGAGTTTCCTCCCACAGATACCCTGGGAACGCAGTGATCGACAGGAAGTACTCAGGATTCAGCGAGGCCACATGAAATGCGGAGATGCCGCCATTCGACGGCCCCGCAATATGGAACTTATTGTCCTGGATTTTGTAGTCGGCGAGAATCTGTTTCAGAAACTCGGGGAAGATACGCTCTCCACCTTCGAAGAATAACTGGCCGTTCGGCGCCGCGGGGACCACGACGATATAGCCACGCTTTTCCGCCTCATCGCGAAAATTCCTGTCGATGACGTTGTCCACTACGTTCATGGTCTGCGGTCCGCCGCCAAACGCCAGGATGCCCGGATAGGTTTTGCTGGCATCGTAGTTCTTCGGGAGCACAACTTTGTAATGAACAGTGGTTGCTCCGATATTCTTGGTCTTGTCGAGAACCTCGCACTTCATCGGAAGGCTGCTTAGAATCACGAGAGCCGACAGGAGCGGCAAGATTGTCCACCGGTGTTGTTCCATTGTTCCCTCCTCGCTGTGCTTCTTCCGAATCCCTTAGCGTAGCGATCTTATCGCAAGTACGCCGATAACTGTGCCCGATCAGAAGCGGTGATTGATCGGGGTGCCATCAACCGAGCGGCCGGGTTTCCTTCTCCGTTCGCACCCCTCAACTTCGCGCCAGCACCGCGGCGAAAAATCCGTCGGTGCCATGATCGGGCGGGAATGTGCGCAAGAATCCGTCGGCAGCAAAAAACTTCTCGGCCGTTGCCGCTTCCCGCAAATGTGCCGCCAATGCCGGCTGCCCGGCCGCTACGCGCCACTCGGGCGCCTCGGCGATCGCTTCGGCCACAACTTGCTCGTTTTCCTCCGGTTCGAGCGAGCAAGTAGAATAAACCACGCGGCCAGACTTGCCGGCGACGCCCAGCGCGTTCCGCAACATCGCGGTCTGGCAAAGATGCGCGTCCTCCAAATCTTCAGGCTTTAGCCGCCAGCGAATTTCCGGATTCCGCGAAAGCGTGCCCGTCCCCGAGCATGGCGCATCGACGAGCACCCGGTCGAATCCCGGCGAGAATGGCAGCGCGCGGGTCGCATCGAGCGCCACCAGCCGGACATTCTTGATCTCCATGCGCCTCAATTGCTCTTGAACGATGCGCAAACGGTGCCCGTGAATGTCCGCTGCCATCACAATCCCGTGCGAACCCGCGCCGCGCGCGAGCAGCACCGTTTTCCCCCCCGGCGCCGCGCATACATCCAGGATCGCCTGCGAATCCCGCGCATCCACGAGATGCGCGACCATTTGCGAAGCTTCGTCCTGAAAATTGATCTGCCCGGCCCGGTAAGCGTCGCTCGACCCGGCATTGCCTCCGGAAATCTGTAGCGCTCCGCGTAGCCAGCGCCCGGGCGCGACCTCCAAGCCCGACTTGCGCAGCGATTCCGCGATTCGCTCGCTCGCCTCCTCCTCCAGCACCGCACACGTCTGCGGCGCCGGCCGGTTATTCGCCTCGAGCAAGGCCGTCGTTCGTTCTGTACCGAAGGAACTGACCCATCGTGCAACCAGCCACGTCGGATGCGAGTACAGAATCCCCAGTCGCTCCTCGGCCGCTGTTCCCGCGGGAATCAGCTTTTGGAGTTCATCGCCGCTGATCCGTGCGTCCGCCGCCGCCCGCCGAAGCACCGCATTGACCATGCCCGCCGCCGAACTCTTCCGCGCTCGCTTGACTAATTCCACCGACTCATCGATCGCCGCGTGCGCCGGCACTCGGTCGAGATAGCGCAATTGATAAAGTCCCAGCCGCAGGGCCAGGAGCACTTCGAGATCGAGCCGGTCGCAGGGGCGTTCCAAAAAGCGCTGAAGCAGAAAATCGAGCAGCCGTTGGCGGCGCAGAACTCCCAGTGTCAGGTCGGTCGCGAGCGAGGCATCGGCTTTCTTTATGCCGCGTTCAAGCTCTGCGTAGAGCAAATCGGCGGCATAGGCGTTTTGCGAAGCCACGCGCCGCAAGACGTCGAACGCAATCCTCCTGGCAGCCGAAATTGCCATGTGTAAAGTCTAATGCGGACCAGAACCGTCATTCTGAGCGGCTGTGGAATTTGCTTGCCGAAGAATCTCTCCGTAATTGTCTAAATTAGGGATTGCCTAAATTAGGCCGAGGAACGTGCGTCACACGCCGAAGCGCTCGCCGCTTTGCAACCGCGCGCCATTCGCGAATTCCCGCGCGCTGATGCGCTTGCGTCCTTCGATTTGCAGGGCCTCCAAATGCAGCCGGGCGCCCTTCCCGCAAACAACCTCGATCGCGGCATCGCTTAAAATTATGCCGCCCGGCTCCTGCTCGATTCCCGCAATACTCCTCGCGCCCGGTGCGCCGGGCCGTCCCCAGATGTGGCACAGCCGCCCGCGAAATATCGTAAACGCCCCCGGCCAGGGCGCGAGCCCCCGGATCCGGTTATAAATCTCGCTCGCGGTTTGCCCCCAATCGATGCGCCCATGCTCTTTGGTGAGGATCGGAGCATAGCTCGCCCGCGTTGAATCTTGCGGAACCGGCGCGATCTCTCCGCGCTCGAGTTTCACCAGCGACTCCATCACCAGCGGCGCGCCCATTTCCGCCATGCGCCTGGCTAGTTCCGGCGCCGTTTCGTCGCTCCCAATTTCAAGTTCCCGCTGCAGCAGGATGGGGCCGGTATCGAGCCCCGGATCGAGGCGCATCGTCGTTAATCCGGTTTTGCCCTCGCCATGGATGATGGCCCAGGCGATGGGCGCCGCGCCCCTATACTTCGGCAGCAGCGATCCGTGCAGGTTCATCCACCCCAGCCGGGGAATCTCCAGCAGCCGCCGGGAAACGATTTGCCCGTAGGCAATAATGACCGCGGCGTCCGGCTTGATTGCCGCGAAAAATTCGTGCGCCTCGTCGGATTTCACCCTTTCGGGTTGGTAGATTCGCACGCCGGCCGCGGCCGCCACTTCCTTCACCGGCGAAGCCGAAACTTGCTGGCCGCGCCCGCGCGGCCGGTCCGGCTGCGTCACCACTGCTTCCACGGTGAATGCAGGATTCGCCAGCAGCGCTCGCAGCGTGGGAACGGCGAATTCCGGCGTGCCGCAAAAAACGATGCGCATCGTGCCCTCGCTGATTCAGCTGCGGCCCGCTTACCACTGACCCGCTTTTTGCAGCTTGCGAATTCTCCGCCGGATCAAATCTCGCTTGAGCAGGCTGAGGTGTTTCAAAAACAGCACGCCATCCAGATGGTCGGCTTCGTGGCAGAATGCGCGGGCCAGCAGCCCTTCTCCGTTCATCTCAAAAGTTTTTCCCATGGCATCCTGGGCCCGCACCGTGACGTATTGCGGCCGCGCCACATTTCCGCGAAAGCCCGGCACGGAAAGGCACCCTTCTTCCTCGCGCTGTTCCCCCTCGGCGTGAACGATCTGCGGATTCGCCAAAACGATCTTGGCCTCCGGATTTTTCCCCACCGTCACGTCGATCACGGCCAGCCGTTTGGCGATGCCGATTTGCGGCGCGGCCAGCCCCACGCCATTTGCCGCATACATCGACTCAAACATGTCCTGGCAAAGCTTCGCCAGTTCCTCGTCGAATCTCTCGACCGGCTTGGCCGTCTTTTCCAGTACGGTATTGCCGTACTTCACCACGGGATAGATCATTGGCACGGTTCCTGCATTTGTTGTAGCTCAGCCCATCGAACGCCGGCGCGTAAGCGCCTTTAAACCGGAGTCGCCCTTAAACCGCAGTTGTTCGACACCTGAGGCTCCTTGCTTCCAATTCAGAATTGCTCGACCTGTTTCATAAATCCTTCAAAATTTCTTCGCGTTTCGCCTAGCGAATCGCCTCCGAATTTCTCCAGGAAGGCTCCCGCCAGCACTAGCGCGGTCATGGCTTCCCCCGCGATTCCTCCCGCCGGCACCACACAAACGTCCGAGCGCTCATAAGCCGCTTGCACGGGTTCCTTAGACACCAGGTCAGCCGTGCCCAGGCCTCGCCGCAAAGTTGAAATCGGCTTCAAATAACCCCGCACGACCACGTCCTCGCCATTCGTGATGCCGCCTTCGAGTCCGCCGGCACGGTTGGTCGGCCGCCGAAACCGCCGCTTGGTTTTATCGTAGGTGATCTCGTCCTGCACTTCGCTGCCGTAAGAGCCCGCGGCTGTGACTCCGGCCCCGATTTCCACCGCCTTCACCGCTTGAATGGACATGATCGCGCGCGCCAGTTGTCCATCGAG